>Ga0209702_10000154_pt1 | contig 134747 bp, 123 predicted proteins | sample FRY01_FD_187210 | JGI IMG/M metagenome (GOLD analysis project Ga0209702, IMG submission 187210) | Freshwater microbial communities from Lake Fryxell liftoff mats and glacier meltwater in Antarctica - FRY-01 (SPAdes) (version 2) | ecosystem: Environmental > Aquatic > Freshwater > Ice > Glacier...
CCTGGGGCGACCCGTTCATCTGCCCGATCGGGAACCCGAGGCCCCGACCTTCGAGCCATTCCATCACGCCGTGTGCCGCCGCGAGGCCGTAGGCGCTTCCGCCGGTGAGGCAGATGCCGTGGATCTGCTGGATCAAGTTTTGCGGATGAATGGCATCGGTTTCTCGAGTCCCGGGTCCACCACCGCGAACATCGACGCCTGGGGTTGCGCCCGATTTGACGATGATCGCAGTCGTGCCCGTTTGCCAGCCGCGACCCACTCGTTGATGGTGCCCGACGGTGATGCCGGGAACGTCGGTGATCGACCCAAATGGGAGGTTGATCATGAGTGCCACAGCAGGCGAATGGTGGCTTCGGGGTCGCCCACGACCCCGGCGTCCGTACCGAAAATCTGCGTGTTGCGCTGATCCTTGTCGTACCTGCGCCAATGTGGCTCACCGCTCCGGGCGAAGTCGATGAGTGCCTCGCTGAAGTGCTCAGCAACGTTCTGGGACGGATCGTCGCCGAGGAACATCGAGACGCCCGGTTGGTCAAGGTTGTCGAACATGTACGGAATGTCACCACCATGGCAGCTGCCGAGTACGCCACCGAACGCGGTCGACCGGGCATCGAAGAGGTACATCCAGGTGGCCGCTGTGCGGTCGGCGGCGAGCTGCTGCGCTGGCACGCGAAACATCTCGTCGGTCTGCATCGCCGAGATGAGCTGGCTCGGATTGGTGCCGGGCCGGAGCCGGCGGTACTCGGTGACTGCTTCATCAGACGTGGCACCGAACCGCTTGGAGAACTGGCGGTCGACTTCGTTGTCGGTCCAGCCAGCACGTGATGGATCGAAGGTGGTGAACAGCAGCATCTCGTCGCGGGTTGTACCGATCACGAGTGGCCGCTGATCTGCTGCAGCGACAGGGAGAATTGGATCGGGGATGCTGTTGCAGCCTTCGGCGGGGCTGAAGTTCTTGAGCCCCGCGCCGCTGAGTGGCATGCGGTTCTGCGCATCGAGGATGCTGTCGAGTGAAGCGGCCTTCGCTGCCGCGAGCGAGTCGGCACCGAGCAGGTCCAGGAATGTGCGCTGGTACTCAGCGGCCTGGTCCGATGTTCGGAGCTGAAGGACCGACGGACTCATCGCCCAGGCCCGGTGGAAGAGACCATCGGCTGCCGGTGTTGCGTACAGGGCAACGATGGCTGCCCCACCGGCTGACTCGCCGAACACTGTGACGTTGTCCGGGTTGCCGCCAAAATCGGCAATGTGGCGCTGGACCCAGCGCAATGCCGACACCATGTCGAGGGTTCCGCAGTTCGTGTCACCGAGGTAGCCGAGGGCGCCGAGGCGGTAGTTGATCGTGACCACCACGACGTCGCCGCGTTCAACGAGCGCTGTTCCGTCGTACCACGGCATGTGCGCCGTGCCGTTGGTGAAGGCCCCGCCATGAATCCAGACGAGAACGGGTCGAGACCCGTTGTCGCTGGCAGGCGTGAAGACGTTGAGCTGCAGGCAGTCTTCGTCCATCGGCGGCGGATTGCCGCCCATCATCTGATCGAGCGCACCGGCGACCTGCGGAGCACGCACTGGGCGCTGCGTCGATGACCCGTCGTATGCGATATCGACGGGCTGCTCAAACCTCTCCGCCGTTGCGTAGGCGATGCCGATGTGTTCTTCGCTGTCACTCACAGTTCGTTCCATTCGCCGTCGATCCACTGCTGACGCAGCTTGTACTTTTGAATCTTGCCTGATCCTGTGAAGGGAAACTCGTCGACGGCGAACCACTGCCGAGGTGTCTTGTGCGGTGCGAGATGCGCACGCAGGTAGTTGAACAGCTGCTGCTTGTCGACGGCGGCGCCCGGAGCCGGTCGAATGAAGGCACCGACCGTCTCACCCCAGTTGTCATCAGGCAGACCGACGACAGCAACCTCGCCGACGGCAGCATGCGCGAAAAGGAGCTCTTCGAGTTCCCTGGGGTAAATGTTCTCCCCGCCGCGAATGATCATGTCTTTCAGGCGGCCCTCGACGGTGCAGTAGCCGCGATCGTCCATTGCCGCGAGGTCGCCCGTGTGGAGCCAGCCGTCGGTGTCGATGGCCTCCGCGGTGGCCTCTGGCATCTCGAAGTACTCGTGCATGACGTGGTAGCCGCGAGTCAGGTACTCGCCGACTTCGCCGATCGGCAGCGTCTCGCCCGACTCGGGATCGACGATGCGCACCTCGACGTTCGGCATTGGTAGGCCAATGGTGCCAGCTTTGTCTTCGATCGTGTCGGTTGGCCGCGTCATCGATGACACCGGTGAGCATTCGGTCTGACCGAAGATGATCGTGAATGGAGCACCCAATTTTTCTTCCAAGGTCCGCACGAGATGTTCGGGAACGAGTGAGCCGCCGGAGCAGAGGGCTTTGAGTGGCGAGAGGTCGGCACCGGCGAAGTCTGGATGTTCGAGGATGGCGACGAGCATGGTCGGCACACCGAGCATGGTGTTTGACTTGTATGTCTGGGACAGTTCGATCACGAGCCCTGGTTCGAACTCGCGAACAAGGACCTGCGTGAGGTGTTTCGACACACAGCCAAGGACACCCACCACGCTGCCGCCCGTGTGGAAAAGGGGCATGGTCTGGACGTACACGTCGCCATCGTCGATGCCGAGCCGGTCGACAAAATGGTGTCCGTTGTTGACGAGCCCTCGGTGATGCAGGAGTGCGCCCTTGGGGAATCCTGTCGTGCCCGAGGTGTACTGCAACATGACGGGATCGGTCGAAGCGACCTCGGGGAGTTCGCCGGTGAACTGATCGGCTCCGGCGAGGAAGTCGTCCCAGTCGTCGAAGCTGATGATGTCTTGGAGTTCGGGGCAGTCGGCCTGGACGCCTTGAGCCGTGGCGAGCATCGCGTTGCCGCGATGTGATGGCACGACAAATATTGCCCTTGCCTTCGACTGTGTGAGCACGTACTGCAACTCGTGTCGCTGAAACGCCGGGTTGACGGTGACAATCACCATGCCTGCCAACGCGCAGCCGAACTCGAGGAGTTCCCATTCAGGAATGTTGTGTGCCCAGATGGCGATGTGGCTCCCTGGCGCGAACCGGTGGAGCAACGCTCGAGCTGTGCGTTCGGAGTCGGCGAGCAGTTCGGCGTAGGTCCACTGACGACGGACCGCTCCGTCACCCAGTGGGATACCTTCGATCAAGCCGAGCTGATCAGGTGCCGCTGCGGCGGCTGAGCGGAGCAGGTCTCCGATCGTGAGATCGTGGACCGGGGGTGTCGACACACCAATGGCGTGTGACGTCGTAAGTGGAACTGGCTCCGTCATTTCGCCAGAGTAAGCGGTGGGGTGGGGGCGTCGACGAGCTTGCCGTGTGCGCCCCCTCGCTCAGGGCCGACCATTGGCAATGGGCGGGACACTTCGCACGGTTGCTCCGCCGCACTACTCCACCGATCGGTACACCGAATGAAGGTGCTCATGTGGGGAGAGCACGCGCCGGTCGAGCGCGTGGTGGAGGGCGGTGGACCAACTGGCTCGGATAACGCATGCATGGCGAGTGGCCGCGGACCCTGTCGTCTGAGAGGATCGTGCAGGGAATTGGTCGCCGGTGGAGTTGATGCTGATGTCTGGTGAACAAGATGGGGATCCGTCTGTTGCTGCGTATGACAGCGAACTCGTGCCGTTGGCCGAGCCGATGGTGATTGTCTCGGGCCAATTCGATCTCGTCGCGCCGGAGCTCTCGTCTCGCATCGTTGACCTCGCGTGTGGTGGCGGGCTGATCGTTCGACACCTGTTCGGCCGGAACGGAACGGGGGGGGTGTTCCTGTCTTGTTGTCAAGCGGCTGCTGCGAGTTTCTTCGACCGTGATGGGTCGTAGGGGGTGGCGGTGGTGAGCATGGCGTGGATGAGGTTGCAGCGTCTTCGTGCGACGCAGATGACCGCTGCGTTGTGCTGCTTTCCTTCGGCGCGTTTGCGTTGGTAGTAGGCGCGGGCGTCGGGGTCGTGTTGGGTCGCGACGAATGCTGCGAGGAACATGGCGTTCTTGAGGCGGTGGTTGCCGCCTCGGTGTTGGAACGCGCCGTTGATTGAGCTTCCGGATCGCCAGTCGGTTGGCGACAGTCCGGCGTAGGACGCGAGGCGTGAGCCGTTCGCGAAGCGGGTCGGGTCACCGATCTCGGCGAGGGTTCGTGCTCCGGTCCTGGGACCGAACCCGCAGAGAGTCACCAGGACCTTGCCGAGAGGGTGGGAAAGAAATGCCTCCTCGATCTTGGCAGCGAGCCGCGGTGAGCGCTTCTTGATCGTGTTGCGGATCCGGGTCTTACCGGCAGCCCGCATCGCGGTCGGCGTCGACCACTTCGCGAGAAGATCGCGGACACCGACCTGCTGTATATGGCTGAAGACGCGCACATCGGGTACGCACCAAGCCGCATCTACGGCACGCCGACGACCATGATGTGGGTCCACCGGCTGGGTCTCGAACATGCCAAGCAGTTCTTGCTGACCGGCCGGGCCATCGATGCCCCGACGGCCCACCGCATCGGCCTGGTCAGCCATGTACTTCCGGCTGACGAGATTGCTGCCGAGGTCGAAGCAGAGGCGCGCCGATTTGCCACGATCCCGGCCAACCAGCTCGCTCTCAACAAACTGCTCATCAATCAGGCGTTCGAGAATATGGGCCTGCGAACTTCGCAGATGCTTGGCACGTTCTTCGACGGCGTCACGCGCCACACCGAAGAGGCGTACCGCTGGACCGAAGACATCGCGGAGCGCGGTTTCAAGCCGGTCATCGCCGATCGTGACGGACCCTGGCAGGACTACGGCCAGCGGCCAAAGGATGACTGATCAGCTGAATCGGCCGGGCCGATAGCGTCAACCTGTGCTCGAACGAGACCCGGTACCCGACACCTTGCGGCAGCGACTGTTGACCAGTGTCAAGCGTGCATCGAGTGAAGCCGTGCATCGCGGCTGGGAACTTGCGACGGAGCTGGGTGCGATCGGTCCGGACACCGGCAGGGGCAAACGTTTTGGCAAGTTTGGAAAGAACAGTGTGATCTGCTTCCCGCCGAACACGCTGTTCAACGAGCAGTACATCCACATTGGTGAGGGCACGATGATTGGGCCGCACGTCACCCTTTCGGCCGGCATGGTTCCCGGCCAGGAAATGATCACCGACCCGGTCGTCAGCATTGGCGACCGGTGCCTGATCGGCAAGGGAAGTGGCATCGTTGGTCACCTGCGGATCGAGATTGGCAATGACGTGTGGACGGGCCACCACGTCTACATCACCGATCAAAATCACGGGTACGAAGACCTCGATCTCCCGATTTCCATGCAGGTCATGCCCGAACGGCCGGTGTCGATCGGTGACGGAGCCTGGCTCGGCCACGGCAGCATCGTGCTGCCAGGTGCGAACATCGGCAAGCACGTCGTCGTCGGTGCCAACAGTGTTGTTACCGGTGACCTACCGGACAACTGTGTGGCAGCCGGCGCGCCAGCTCGGGTGATCAAGCAGCTGTAATTCGCAGGGCCCGACTTGCGGGCCTCAATCGAAGAGCTTGGAGTCAGAGCACCGAGCCGTGCGGGGGTGCGCAGCTTGGCATCTCGTTATCGCCAGCAAAGTTCTCGATGCGTTCGGTGATCGGAACGCCATTGACTGCGGTCTCGGTAAACGGAACGTTTTGCCCGTCGCGCAAGCGCTCGGAGTAGGCGTAGCGATCGTCGAGCAACTGGCGCCAGTCGGCGATCCATCTGGGCACGATGGCCTGGCCCTTTGCGTCGGACGGGGTAACGGCGATGAGGTCGTCGAGCATGCGGCCGAGGGTGTCGGTCGACTGAACCACGAGGTCGGCTCGAACGTCGAGACTCGGATCGGCCTGCATTTCAAACGCACGCAGTTGCTCTTTGACCGGGGCACAGATCCCCTCGGCCCGTTCGGCCCATGCCCGATCTTCGATCTTGTTGACGGAGGTCTTCGATGCAAAGAACAACGCCCACGCCCAGAACGAGACGAACAGAAGCGCCCCAACGGGAAAAAGCACCTTGCCAACGGTCAGCCCCTTCTTGCGCGGCTTCCGCTGAAAGTGGCCGTTGCTGTCGATCTGTTCGCCGTGTGTCACCACAAGGCAGCACGTTATGGCGGAGTACGGCTGGTAGAAACGCGATGTGCCCGACGTGACGAAGACATCTGCGACGCCCGTGGGCGACATGCGCAGAGAATCAAGCGGTTCGCGCGCCCGCAGGAACTGGCACCTGATCCGTTCGATGCTGTCGCTCCATCCGCGTCTGTTCGCGATTGCATTCAGCGGGGCTGCGGTCTTCGCGTTTGCAACGGTGGCATCGAGTTTCGCGATCCGCTGGGTGATCGACGAAGTCATCATCGTCCGGTTTGAAGAAGGAGACGTCGAAATCGGCGCGGTGGTCACCGGATTTGCGATGATTATTGGCATCGGGCTTGTGCGGGCTGTCGGCGTCGTGTTCCGCCGAGCGTTCGCCTCGATGGGTATGTGGCGAGTCGCCCAGACGTACACCAACCAAGTGCTCGACAAGCTGGTTACCCAACCGCTCGGCTGGCATCGTCGTCACGCCGACGGCGACCTCGTAGCGCGCGCCGGCGTCGACACCGAAGCGACCGTCAGCGTGATCGCACCAATTCCGTTCGCGTCGAGCACGGTGGTGATGATCTTTGTCTCGACGATCTGGCTGTTCCTCACCGATATCCCACTTGGTCTGCTCGCCATCGTTGTGTTCCCGATCCTGATTGCGACCAACGTTGTCTATGAACGCTCGGTTGCTGTGTATTTCACCGAGGCGCAGGAACGACTCGGAAAGTTCGCGGCCGGAGTCCACGAGAGCTTCGAGGGCATTCAGCTCATCAAGTCGTACGGAGCCGAAGCCAGAGAGACGCAGCGCCTCGCCGACCTGGCGGGCGATGTGTTGACGCCACGGATCACAGCGATCCGGATGCGCAGCTGGTTCGAAGCGCTGCTCGACCTGATCCCCACACTCACAAACATTGCATTGGTCGTCATCGGTGCCGTTCGTGTGCAGTCCGGCGACGTGACCGTTGGAGAGTTCTCCAGTGTGATCTTCCTCTTCACCCTCTTGGTGTTGCCACTGCGCCTGATCGGGTACGCCCTGTCGGAACTCCCGCGGTCGATGGCGGCATGGACGCGCATCCAAGCTGTGGTCTCTGAACCTGTCGAGGCTGATCCACGCCGAGGGATCGCAGTCGCGGCGGCGGGCGTCGGAGTCGCCTTCAACGCCGTTGGCTTCCGCCACGCCGATGCCGACAACCATGCGCTGTACGACATCACCATGACGTTGCCCTCCGGGTCGATCACTGCGGTCGTCGGGCCGACGGGTTCAGGCAAGAGCACGCTCGCCGATCTTGCCGCCGGCCTCGTCGCACCGACGTCGGGCCAGATCGAGATCACTGCCGGACAACGTTCGATTGTCTTCCAGGAAGCATTCCTGCTGGCGGGCACGGTGCGCGAGAACATCGAATTCGGTACCGGGTTTAGCGACGACGAAATTTGGGAGGCGCTCCGTATCGCTGCTGCCGACGACTTCGTGCGGGGCCTCGCAGGCCAGCTCGACACGATGGTCGGCGAACGTGGCGTCAGCCTCAGCGGCGGGCAACGACAACGTGTGGCGCTCGCTCGAGCACTCATCCGCCAGCCGGCGCTGTTGATCCTCGACGACACCACATCGGCGCTCGATCCGGCGACAGAGTCCAAGGTGCTCGACAACATGCGAACAGCGTTGGCCGCCACCACAGTCTTACTCGTTGCTTCTCGACCATCGACGGTTGCGCTGGCCGACGACGTGGTGTTCCTGAGCGCTGGTGAAGTGACCGGCCATGGCACGCACGACGAACTTCTTGCATCACACAATGACTACCGTGAACTGGTTGCTGCCTTCGAAGCCGATCGTGGTCCGGCGACATGACGATCATCGCGGAAGCTGTCGATCCGGTTGACGAAGGGCCGGCGGCCGAGGGCGCGCCGGCTGTCGTTGCCGGTTCCTTCGGAACCGTCAACATCGATACGACGATCTCAACTATCAAGCGCGGTCTCGAGGCTGCACCGGTGTTGCGTGACGGTTTGGGACTGACATTCTTCCTCGCTGCCATCGGGTCGGCCGGCAGCATCGTTGTCCCCGTGCTCATCCAGCAGGCGATTGATAACGGCATCGTGGGCCGCGAGAACGTTCGCGTCGGCTACGTCGCTCAGCTTGCCGTGATCGCTGCGGTCGCGGTGACACTCGCAGCGTTGGCACTCCGACAGGCGCAGGTCAGGCTGGGGGAGCGCAGCGAACGCGCCCTCTATGACCTGCGATCAAAACTGATCGGTCACATCACCCAGCTCAGCCTGGCCGACCACAACGAAGAGCGTCGCGGCGGGCTCGTTGCACGAGTCACCTCGGACATCGAGACACTCGCGCAGTTCTTCCAGTGGGGCGGCATGGCGTTGATGCGCAGCTCGACCTTGATGGTCATCGTCGCCATTGCGATGCTCGCCTACGACTGGATGCTCGCGCTGATTGCCTTCGCTATCTCGTTGCCGCTGGCTTTCGTGTTGCGAGCAGTGCAGAAGCGTCTGCTCGTCGCCCACGGCAGGGCACGCGAGAGCAACGGTGAGATGCTGGGCGCAATCGCCGAGGTCGTGTCTGGCGCCGGTGCGATTCGGGCGTATGACGCCGGCGACACGCTTGCCGCGGTGGTGGAAGAAGCCACAGAGAAGAAGGCGCGAGATCAGATCCGTGCGGCGCTATACGGAGCATTCCTGTTCCCGTCGGGAGAGATCTTCGCGGTGTTCACGGTGTCAGCAGTGATCGGCGCAGGCATCTGGCGTGGGCCCGAAGGTGGCTTGACCGCTGGAGCGCTCGTCAGCTTCGTATTCCTGACCTACCGGTTCCTCGAACCGATCGCCGAGTTCACCGAGGTGATCGATCAGACCCAAACCGCTGTGGCTGGGCTGCATCGAGTGCTGTCAGTACTCGACATGGCGATTACGCCGACCGAGCCCGAGCAGCCGGTGGTACTCCCCGCTGGACAGCTCGACATCACAATCAGCAAAGTCGACTATGCCTACCCGACTCGGCTGGGTGAGTTGTTCGACAGCGATGAGCGCGGCGGGGTGCTCGTGCTGCGCGGCATCGACATTCACATCCCTGCCGGGCAGCAAATCGCCATGGTAGGGGCGACTGGGTCGGGCAAGACCACGCTGGGCCGCCTGATTGCTCGATTTGCCGATCCGACCGCAGGCGTCATTTCGGTCGGCGGGGTCCCGCTCGGGAACGTTGGCCGGGCCGACCTCCGGAGTCGCCTGGTTGTCGTGTCGCAAGAGCCGTTCCTCTTCGACGACACGATCGCCTGCAACGTTGCTTTCGCTCGCGAAGGAGCCACCGCGGCCGACGTGCAGCAGATCGTCGACGACCTCGATGTCGCCGATTGGGTCGCGACGCTGAGCGACGGGCTCGATACACGTGTTGGTGAACGCGGCGGTCAGCTCAGTGCCGGCGAACGTCAGCTCGTCGCACTGCTCCGCGCTGGGCTCGCTGACCCCGACGTACTGATCCTTGATGAGGCAACATCGAGTGTCGACGCGCTCACCGAGGTTCGGATTGCCCGGGCACTGGATCATCTTGCAGCGTCACGAACGACCATTGCAATTGCCCATCGTCTTTCGACTGCGGCACGCGCTGATCGTGTTCTGGTGCTTGCGGACGGTGTCCTCGTTGAAGACGGTCATCACGACGTCCTCGTCGACGCAGGTGGCGTGTATGCCGGCCTCTACGACGCTTGGGTGGAATCGACCAGCATCCAGCGCTGATCAGTCGCCCGGGTCGATGCCAAACGGCAACTCGCCTCTGACGGTGGCGATGATGCAGTCGACCTTTTCGAGCGGGACGGAACGGACGACCTCGAATGAGCGTGTCTCGCCCGGCTCGACATCGCTGACAATGACGTTGGCCTGACGGCGCGGATTGTCTGTGCCGGGCCTGACGAATGAGACGCGGACCGTAAACGATGCGGTGGAGCCGCTCACGTTCGTCAGCTCGCCCTGTGCGGTGACGTCGTTGCCATCACGTTCGCACGAGGTGATTGCAGTGTTATTCTCGGCGGGATTCTCGAAGCGGTCGATTGCGCCGACCATGACAATGGAAAAGACTAGGCCGCCGACGCAGGCCAGGAGGCCGATGGGCCCGAGGATCAGACCGGCCGTTGCCATTCCGTCGCCGACACCGAATTGTGGGCCGGGTGTTTTCGCCCGTCGTCGAGCGCGGAGGCCGAGCACGATTGCCAGCACGCCGGCGACAGCGGCTGCCGCGAAGATGAATGGCAGCCAGCCGAGACCGATGGCGACGATCCCGAGGATCATCGAGGCGGTGGCGGCGCTGTTCTTGGCTCCGGGTTCAGGAGCGTGTTGAGAAGCATGGTGTGGTGCGGGCGGTGTACCGGATGCATTGGGCGCTACGCCGAGCGGATCGACGAAACGATCCCCATTGGTTGACACGTCGGCAGTCCACGCCGCGCCGTTGTGATAGCGCAGCTCGAATCGGGAAGCGGGGTCGGGGTACCAGCCAGCTTGCACGTCGTTCACCCGGCGCAAGCTATCCCCGTGAACTCGGCGAACTCGACGAACTTGGCGAACGCGGCGTGCACTGCGGTGCTGCCGTACAGTCCGATCGCATGGAACTCGTCTTCATCCGTCATGGTCAACCCGAGTGGATGCGCGACGACCTCAATGTGGAGAATCCGCCGCTGACCGAACTTGGCCATCATCAGGCGAGGCGCATGGCCGAAGTACTCGCAGCCGAAGAGTTCGACGAGGTGCTGGTCTCGCCCCTCCTCCGTGCACGCCAGACCGCGGCACCCCTCTACGAAGCGCTTGGCCGCGACGAGGTGATCGACGAATGGTTGCAAGAGATCGGTGACCCGAACTGGCACGGTACGCCGTACTCGCTGGCCCAGGAGGCCTACAAAGAGCTACTCGCCCGACCGTCGCTCGAGCGATGGACCGGACTCGAAGGCGGCGAGTCCGTACGGGACTTCGCCGACCGGATCACTGCTGGTGCCAACGGATTTATGGCACGGCACGGCGGCATCCGCGTCGACGGCGAACTGCCCGTCTGGAAGCTCGACAATCCCGATCAGCGGATCGCGATGGTTGCTCATGCCGGCACTAACTCCATGGCACTCGGCCACTTGCTCGGCGTCGACCCGGTGCCGTGGCAATGGGAACGGTTCCAACTGCACCACACCTCGATTACCCGGCTCGAAACGTTCGAACTTGGCGACGGTCATGCGTTTGGCATGAGCGCATTGGGCAACGCCGAACACCTTGCGCTGGACGATCGAACACGCTGAGCATCTACGGTCAACGCGATGAGCGACCTCACGGCTCCAGCCGAACGCATCGAGCCCGATCCCGACCTGTTGAAGATGTTCTCTTTCAACCTCTTCAGTCAGTTGAGCGGTGCGGTCACGGCCGGCATGATTCATCTCGGCGATCGGCTCGGGTTGTTTACGGCACTCGCCGATGCTGGTGAGCAGCTCACCACGCACGAGTTGGCCGACCGACTCGAACTCGACGAACGATGGGTGCGCGAATGGGCGTACAACCAGGCCGCCGCGAAGTTCCTAACAGTTGACAACGCCGATGAGCCAGGCTCCGAGCGCTTTGGCTTGTCACCTGAAGGCGTTGCCGTGCTTGCGTCACCAAACAGCCCGGCGAGCGGAATGGGCATGTTCCATCGTTTCCCCCAAATGATGGGTGCGCTGGACGTCATGCCAGAGAGCTTCCGAACTGGCCAGGGTCATGACTACGACAGCCACGGTTGCGAAGGGGCCATCGGGATCGAACGCAGTTTTGAGCCGTGGAACCGCAGCCACCTCATTCCGACGGTGCTGCCACTCGTCGGCGACGGCGCCCTGGTCGAACGGCTTCAGGCCGGGATCACGGTTGCCGACATTGGCTGCGGGGCCGGGGGAGCCGTGCTGATGATGGCTGAGGCGTTCCCCAACTCGACGTTCGTTGGCTACGACATCAGCCAATACGCCCTCGACCGTGCCGAATCGAGGCGCGCTGAGGCCGGTGTGTCGAACGCACGTTTCGTCGATCCGCGCAACGAGCCGCTGCCGGCCGATGCATCGGTCGATTTCGTCACCACCTTTGACTGCATTCACGACATGTCGCACCCGACTCAGATGATTGCGTCGATCAAGCAGGCGATTGCCGACGACGGCACATGGCTGCTTGTCGACATTAAGGGCCGTGACACGTTTGGTGAGAACATCGAGAAGAATCCAATGGCGGCGCTCATGTACGGCATCAGCGTGCTGTCGTGCATGTCGTCAGCGCTGTCGGAGCCCGGCGGCGAAGGCCTCGGCACGCTTGGTTTGCCAGAGGGCAAGGCTCGCGAGATGTCAGCAGCAGCCGGGTTCAGCTACTTCCGCCGACTCGACATCGACCACACCGTCAACGCGTTCTACGAGATTCACTCGTGAGCCGGCTGTCAACGCTGTCTCGCTCGATCGACGACAAGGTCGCAATCGTGACGGGCGCGGCGAGCGGCATGGGCCGCGCCACAGCGCACTTGTTCGCCGACGAAGGGGCGCGCGTGGTTGTGGCTGACCTTGGTGCGGATCGTGTCGCTGCAGTGGCCAACGAGATCAGCGCAGCACATGGTGGCGACCGTGTGCTCGGCATCGAGTGCGATGTCGCCGATCACGAACAACTTCGCAGCATGGTCGAGGCAACGGTGCAGCGGTTCGGCCGCCTCGACATCGTCGTCAACAATGCTGGCGTGTCGATGATCAACTCGGCGTTCCAGCCCGAGGACGAGTTCGAGGCCAACTGGGCAACGACACTCGACATCAACCTGACAGCGCACGCTCGTCTGATCCGCCTCGCGCTCCCGCACCTGATCACGTCGGGCGAAGGTCGTATTGTCAATATCGCATCGACCGAGTCGATCGTGACAACGGCTGGCCTCGCGGCGTACGCCGCAACCAAGGCAGGTGTAGTCGGTCTGACGAAGAGCTTGGCTGTCGAGCTCGGCCGCCACGGGGTGACGGTCAACTGCGTCTGTCCCGGCCCGATCGACACGGGCATGACCGCCGGCATCGATGCCGAGGCCAAAGAGAAATACGCGCGCCGCCGAGTCCCACTTCGCCGCTACGGCACCCCCGAAGAAGTCGCACATATGACGCTCAACCTCTGTATGCCAGCATCAAGCTTCGTCAACGGAACCTCGATTCCGGTCGATGGCGGCATGACCATCCGCCACACGTAACGAATGGGGTCAGGCCCCTTTCGCAACTCTGTCCAGTACAGAGTTACGAAAGGGGCCTGACCCCATTCGTACTTATTTGCCGAATCCGGTGTTCAAGCCCGTGAGGCCGGTTGGGTCGTGGCGGCCGAAGGCGAGCTGCTCGAGCGTGCCGAGTCCTTCGTTGACGCCGAGTCCGCCGGTGGTTGTCGCACGCACGATCGACTGGATGTGCATGTGGTGGAGGGCATTGGGGTCTGGGACCGGCAGGCGCCAGCGGTCGCCGCCGACCGCGAGTTCGCCTTTCCAGATGCCGTGGCGCCACTCGGGATGACCGTAACCGATGCCCAACATGTGGAAGTCGAAGAGCGGTTCGAGCTTGATCGTCGAGGGCTCACCATTCCACGGTACGAAGTCGATCTCGAACCATTCGGCGCGACGGGTTCCGGGCTGCCAACCGATCCGGTAGTCAACACTGCGCATCGCCTCCGCTGGCTCAGCAACGGCCTCGTCGCCGGCGCCCCTGTTGGCGAGTGAAACGGATCCTGTCTCGTGCCAGCGTTTGCCGTCGAAGTACTCATTGACGTCAAAGTGGGTCGAGAAGGTGTCAAAGTTGAGCGGTGCCCATAACCAGTAGAACTGCGGATCGGCGACCGGGGCTCCGGTCGGGGCCGGCTCACCGACGGGCCGAACGCCCCACGAGCGATCACGGCTACCGACGGTCTCGCCAGGTTCGAGGTCGATCACTTCGCCATCGACTTCAACCCAACCTTCCCAACTACCGAACTGTGTCATACGCGTCGAGTCCATGAGAACGCGCTGGCCCACTTGGTTGAAGAAATGGGGTTCTTGGATCGGCGCTGACCGCCGGACGAACGTGAGGTCGGCACGGAGCCCGTGTTCGGGAGCATCGACTGCGATGCGCAGCTCATTGAGCGGATCGATGACCTCCACCTCGATCGGCCCGACCACGTTGGCATCGGCACGATCAAGCGGCGCACGGCGCGAGGCGTGCACGTTGATTTGCTCGGCGTCAACCGTTTGGCCATTGAGCACGACGCTGAAGTGTGCGTCAGCAACATGGCGATTTGGGTAGAGGCCCATGGCCAGTGCAAAGAACAGACGGGTGTCTTTCGTGTACCCGTTGAAGAAGTAGCGGTCGTAGTGGTTCAGGTCGGTCCCGGCGGTTTGAGCCACCGGGTGTGACGTTTGATGGAGAGGAAAGTCGTCGAACGAACTGAGCACCGGATCGACGCTAGTCGTAGCATCATCTACATATGTTGCGGGACGCATCAGGTGGCTGGCTTCGAGGGCTCGACCGTTATCGCCGGCTGGCGATTATCACGACCGTTGGCATCTGCGTGCTGGTGGTTGCCGGTGGTGCCGTCCGATTGACTGGGAGCGGGCTCGGCTGCGACGACTGGCCGAATTGCAACGCAGAACGCTTCGTCGACGTGTCGTCCGGACACACCGCAATCGAGCAGGCCAACCGATTGCTCAGTGGGGTGATCGGGGTCCCGACGTTGCTCCTTGTGATTGCTGCGTTTCGTCAACGACCTCGACGCCTGGGGCTCCGCTGGCCCGCAGTCGGCGTGTTCCTCTCCGTGTTTGCGAACGGCGTTGTTGGAGGCATGGCCGTTCGGGCTGATCTTCACCCAGCCCTTGTGCAGTCACACTTTCTCCTCGCAATGGTGTCGATTACATTCGGCATGGTTGCGATTCGACGTGCTGCATCCAACACCCCGCCCAACGTTTCTCGATTCGAACGGCGAACCCGACAACTTGCGACCATCGTGGCGGCACTCACTGCTGCAGCGCTCGCAACTGGAACAGTGGTGACCGGTACCGGTCCTCACGCAGGCGAGGAAGACGTTCGTCGATTCGGCTTCGATATCTCGCACGTTGCACAGATCCACAGCGTCACCGTCATCATCGCCCTGATTGCTGCAGTGGCGCTCGCCCTGCAGTTGCGGGCCGACGAACCGGGGCAGCGTCGGCTCAGCGGAATACTCTCCGCCTGGATCTTCGTCGGTCTGCTGCAGGGCGGAGTCGGCTATACGCAGTATTTCAATGGAGTTCCCGAGCTGCTGGTCGGTATACACATCGCCCTCGCGACGGCGCTCTGGGTGGTCACAATGCAACTCTTGATCTTCGGGCGTGCGATGGAAATCACCAAAGATGAAGTCGAAGTTGCACGACCACCTCTCGCCAGAGTCTAGGGTACCGCTCTGTGCTGAACAGGTCTCAGGGGCGACCGCCACATCAGTTGGCGCTCCCCACCTCATCCCAGCGATCCGGTCGACATTCGATCTGGTCGACCGTCCTCCTTGGGACCCTTGCTTCGTTGCTCGGGTTTTTGTCATTCGGTGGCCAAGTTGCCGCTCAGGACGACCCTGGCGAAACGGTCGGTGGCACGATGCGTGCCAAAGACGACGCCGGGGAAAATATCTTCGTCGAGGGCGTCGAGTTCGCCGTGTTCGATGCCGACGGCAATGAAATCGGAACGGCGACAACCGATGCTGAAGGCGTCTGGGTTGTCGCACTGCCAGGCTCAGGCGTGTACTCGGTCCAACTCAACGTCGACACGCTGCAAGGCTTCGAGCTGCGCAACCCTGACAACAACCCGTTGACCGGTGTCGAAGTCCAGCCGAACACCCAGAAAAACACATTGTTCCCGCTGGGCGAACGCGTGGTCGAAGAGTCCACCTCCATCCGTCCCATTCAGCTGTTCGTCGACGGCATCAAGCTCGGCATGATCATCGCCATGTGTGCAATCGGCTTGTCTCTGATCTACGGCACGACCGGCCTCACCAACTTCGCGCACGGCGAGATGGTCACATTCGGCGCGATGATCGGGTACGTCTTCCACGTCACCTGGCAGTTCGATTTCCTGGGCAGCTGGATGACGTCGTTGGTCTTCGGTGCGGTGATGGCAACCATCATGACCGGCGCTATCGGCGGATTGTTCAACGAACTGGTATGGAAGCGCCTCCGCAACCGTGGAGCCAGCCTCATCTCGGCACTCGTTGTGTCGATTGGCCTGTCGATCTTCTTCCGGTACATCTTCCTGTACCAGTTCGGTGGCCGCGCAGGGTTCTACCGTGATTTCCGCATCGGCGACCAAGTCGAGTTCTTCGGGCTTTTCACGATGCTCCGCAAAGACATCTTCATCGTCGCGTTCGGAGCACTGATCCTGGTCGGGGTGGCAACGGCGCTCCGTAAGACCCGCGTCGGCAAGGCAATGCGTGCTGTTGCTGACAACCGCGACCTTGCCGAGTCGTCGGGCATCGACGTCGAGCAGGTCATCAAGTACGTCTGGATCGTTGGCAGTGCATTGGCCGGTCTCGGCGGCGTGCTGTTCGGTCTCACCGAAAACGTCAACTGGGAGATGGGCTTCCGCCTCCTCCTGCTGATGTTTGCCGGTGTCACACTCGGCGGCCTTGGTACAGCGTACGGCGCCCTCGTTGGCAGCCTGATCGCCGGCGTCTTCATTCAGATGTCCACATTGATCATTCCTGGAGATATGAAAAACATCGGTGCGCTGCTCGCATTGATTGTCATCCTCCTGGTGCGCCCACAGGGCTTGCTCGGACGACCAGATCGGATCGGATAGGAAACCATCATGGACTGGGGATCAATTATCGAGAGCCTGTTCCGCGGGCTCATTGGCGAGAGCTTCATTGTCTTCGCCCTGGCCGCAATCGGCCTCAACGTTCACTTCGGTTTCACCGGACTACTCAACTTCGGCCAGGCAGTCTTTATGGCTGCTGGCGCATACGGCCTCGCCATGATGGTCGCAACCATCGGGCCTGCAGCGAACAGAAACTTCGGCTGGAACCTGAGCGAAGGCACCTTGTTCTGGCTCGGCATCTTTGTTGGCGTCATCGTGTTCCCGGTGATCTTCGCACTGATCATGGGTATTCCGACCCTGCGTCTGCGTGCCGACTACCTCGCCATTGTGACGATTGCGGTGGCCGAGATCTTCCGCATTGTGGTCCGCTCGCCGACGCCCGGCATCAAGAAGTGGACCAACTCCTCCGACGGACTCACGGGTTTCTCGGGAACGTTCTACGACATGAGCCCGTTCGGTACGCAGGATCGCTACCTGTTCAACCTCTTCACCGGTAACCAGATGTTCCTGGTCATCGTTGGCTGGGTTGTGTTGGCCATTGCCGCGACGATTTGTTGGCTGCTGATTCGCAGCCCATGGGGACGAGTTCTGAAGGCGATTCGCGAAGACGAAGACGCTGCTCGCAGCCTCGGTAAAAACGCCTATTCATACAAGATGCAGGCACTGATCATCGGTGGCATCTTCGGTGCGGTCGGTGGCATGATCCGAGCTATTGGCTTCTCGGTTGCGCAGCCTGACAACTTCATCACCGACGTCACTTTCTTCGTGTGGGTCGCACTGATCCTCGGCGGTGCCGGCAAGGTGCTTGCTCCGATCGTCGGTGCATCGTTGTTCTTCGGCCTGCTCAGCTTTTCCGACACGTTTCTCCGCGAGGGCGTATCGGCCGATGTGATCCCCGATTCGATCATGACCGGCACACAGGTCGGTCAGGTCCGCTTCATGATCATGGGCCTCGGCCTCGCACTCCTTGCAGCATTCCGCCCGCAAGGCATCTTTGGCAATAAGGAAGAGATGGCGCTCGATGACCGGTGACCAATTCGAAAACGAGTTCAAGGACGATTTGATCTCAGACGCCGGACCCCTCGCTGGTGCAACCGGTGACGTCTCCGACATGAGTGTCGCAGTCTCGGACAAGATCGCCGGTGTCGACTCGGTGGCAGCACGTGCCGCGCTGGCTGACGTTGCCTGGGAACCGGGCGCCAAGAAGCCCGACCCGATCCTCATTGCTGAGGGCGTCGTCAGGCGCTACGGGGGCCTCACCGCTGTCGACGTTGAACATGTCGAAGTGCAGCGGGGCGTGATCACTGCGCTCATCGGGCCGAACGGCGCTGGCAAGACGACCTTGTTCAACCTGCTCACCAACTTCGACACACCGGACCGAGGCACCAGGGTGTTCGACGGGCACAACATCGACAAGGTGCCAGCACACAAGATTGCCAACTACGGCATGGTGCGCACGTTCCAGCTGACCAAGGCGTTGTCGAAGATGACCGTTATCGAGAACATGAAGCTCGGTGGAACCGGTCAGAAGGGCGAGTCGATGTGGCGTTCCGTCTTGCCCTTCACATGGCGAGCCCAAGAGAAAGAGATCGAAGAACGCGCCGATGCGTTACTTGATCGTTTCAAGCTCTCCCACATGCGTGACGAGTTTGCCGGCACGATGTCCGGCGGGCAGCGCAAGCTCCTCGAGATGGCGCGTGCATTGATGGTCGAGCCATCGATGGTGATGCTCGACGAGCCGATGGCCGGCGTCAACCCGGCCCTCACCCAATCGCTGCTCGGTCACGTCACTGGGTTGCGCGACGCCGGAATGACCGTGTTGTTTGTCGAACACGACATGGACATGGTCCAAGAGATCTCCGACTGGGTCATCGTGATGGCCGAAGGCCGGATCATTGCCGAGGGCCCGCCGGCGTCCATCGGCCAGAACAAGGCCGTGGTCGATGCCTACCTCGGATCAAACCACGACTCCGCACTCGATCTCGACACTGAACTGTGAGCCCCGACGATGTCTGACGCCTCCCCGAATACAGCCGGTGCGCCGGTTGCGACGAAGAGCGAACCGCTACTCGTTGCCGGCAATCTGACGGCGGGCTATATCCCCGGCGTCAACATTCTCAACGACTGCTCCCTTGAGCTTGCCCAGGGTGAACTCGTCGGGATCATCGGCCCGAACGGCGCTGGCAAGTCCACGCTGATCAAGGCGATGTTTGGCCTCGTCAACATTCGCGAGGGCCAGGTGCGCCACCGCGGTGAGGAGATCACGAACCTCAAGGCGAACAAACTGGTGAGTCGTGGCATTGGTTACGTGCCACAGAACAACAACGTCTTTCCTGCGCTGACGGTCACCGAGAACCTGGAGATGGGAACATTCCTCAATCCTGCGCTGTACAAGGAGCGCGTCGGGATCATTGGCGACATGTTCCCGCGTCTGATGGAACGTGCCGACCAGCGCGCCGGTTCGCTGTCTGGCGGTGAGCGTCAGATGCTGGCCATGGGCCGTGCGCTGATAATGGATCCGTCGGTGCTGCTGCTCGATGAGCCGTCTGCTGGCTTGTCTCCGGCATTGCAGGACGAGGTGTTCATTCGTTGTCACCAGATCAATAAGGCAGGCGTGTCGATCATCATGGTCGAGCAGAACGCCAGCCGTTGCTTGCAGATCTGTGACCGTGGGTACGTGCTCGATCAGGGATCGAACGCCTACACCGGCACGGGCAAGGAACTCCTGAACGACCCGAAGGTCATCGAGCTGTACCTCGGCACCCTGGTGAAAGACCACCAGGACGACTGATCTGACAGTGTTACGTCGGGGCCTCCATCAGCGGCGTCGGCGAGCGTTGGGGTCCTGACCTGAAAACAAAAAGAGCCCGGGGCCGAGGCCCCGGGCTCTTTCAGTTGTTGATCAGAAGATCAGCAGAAGTCTGAGTTGATCAGACCTCGACCGAACCCTGAACCGAACCGTCAACGAAGATTGCGCCGGTCTCATCGAATTCCAGGATGAGGATGGAAGCCTGTGTGGGCTCACCCTCGTCACGGAACTCGAGCGGGCCGGAGACACCGTCGTAGTCGAGGTCGGTACCGGCCTCGGCGAGGACCAGGCAATCGGCGTAGGTCTCACACTTCTCGCCGCCACGGGTGACGTCGTTGATTTCTGCGGCGACAGCAACACCGTCGTCGGAACCGGCAACGGTGGCCGCCAGCGCCAAGATGATGACCGTGTCATACGACTCTGCGGCGTAGGAGTAGTCAATCAGGGCCGGGTCGACGGAGAGGAGCAGGTCGCGGAAATCTGCGAGCTGACCTTCGACGTCGACGCCCGGGAGCGTTCCACGCATGCCAGCGAGGACCGAGGGGTCGTCGAAGGCCTTAGCGAGGGCGTTACCCATGTTGCCATCGACTCCATAGACCATCTTGTCAGCCGGGCCAGCGCCGTTCTCGATGAGACCCGTGAGGATCTTCGAGGTCTCGTCGAAGCCGATGATGACGATGGCATCCGAGCCAGCGGCGACAGCCTTGCCGACGACGTCGTCGAAGTTCTCAGCCTTCGGGTCGTAAATTTCGGCGAGGTCGGTCACGCCACCCTGCGCCTCAAACGGGCCCTGGGTGAACTCGAGCAAGCCAGTGCCATAGGCATCGTTGAGCACGAGGAAGGAAACCGAAGCGGCGCCGTCAGCGATCATGATGTCAGCAAGTGCTGCACCCTGCACTACGTCGGACGGAGCGGTACGGAAGTACAGACCGTTGTCGTCGTAGTCAGTAAATTTCGGCGAGGTGTTTGCCGGGCTGAAGTGGATCTTGCCAGCCTGCGTGATCTTGTCGATCACGGTCAGGGACACACCGGAGGCTGCAGCACCGATGAATGCGTCAACGTCTTCAGCGAGGAGACGGTCAACCGTGGCGTTGGCCACTTCACCGTTGTCGCCTGAGTCGCCCGGGAGCCATTCGATGTCATTACCGAGGACGCCGCCAGCGGCGTTCACGTCTGCGATAGCAGCTTCGACACCAGCAAATTCCGGCGGTCCGAGGAACGCCAGGCTGCCGGTCTCGGGCAGGATGCCTCCAAGGCGGAGGATGCCGTCGGACCCGCCAGCAGCTGCGTCGGTCTCGGCCGGAGCCTCGGTAGCAGCGGGTGCTTCTGTTTCGGCGGGTGCTTCTGTTTCGGCGGGTGCTTCTGTTTCGGCGGGTGCATCGGTGGTTGTCGCAGCCTCGTCGCTACCGCAAGCTGCGGCAACGAGCGTCAGACCGACGAGCAACGAACCGACGCGTGTGACGCGTGATTTCTGCATGTGGGTTATTCTCCCCCTGTTTGGACAGGCGCGGGATGCCCCTGTTCTTTAGGAAGCCGTAATACTACGTTCCATTGGAACTGAATGCACGTCGCCTCGCTGAGAGTGAAGGCCAAGCGGTAACTTGGATGTGTGTCTGTTTCGGCGGCGTTTCCCCACGATGTCGGGCTCCTTGAGGCGCTTGCAACCACCCGGGCAATTCGCCGCTACACCGACGAGCCCGTCCTCACACGTGACCTCGAGCAGATTCTCTGGCACGCGGGTCGCGCTCCGTCTGGTTCGAACCGGCAGCCATTTCGGTTCCTGGTTCTTCGCAACGGTCCGAACGCCGAGGCGGCAAAAGCCCTACTTGGTGAAGCGTTCCGAGCGGGATGGGCAACCAAACGCTCCGGCGACGGATACCGACCGTCTCGGTTCGCCGACTCGATGCAGCACTATGTCGACCACTTCGAAGCGACGCCGGTTGTCGTACTGGTCTGTCTTGACCGGTACCGCGAGGCGAGCCCGTACGAAGGAGCATCGGTGTACCCGGCATGCCAGAACCTGTTACTGGCAGCGCGAGCGCTGGGGTACGGCGGCGCCCTGACGATGTGGCATCTCGGTGTCGAGGACGAACTTCGCGAGATGTTGGAGATTCCGGCGAACGTCGCGCTCTCCGCGTGCATCACCGTTGGGGTTCCCGCCGGCCGGCACGGGCCACTGAAACGCAAGCCGCTTGAGGAGGTCGTCTTCGATGGCCGCTGGGGTGACCGGCCGACCTGGATCACCGCGTAGATTCCACGGATGCCGCTCATTGCCGGAGTCGACTCCTCGACCCAATCCACCAAGGTCGAGATCCGTGATCAGGAAACCGGTGCGGTCGTCGCATCGGCATCCGCGCCGCACCCTCCGGTGATGGCCCCATTGAGCGAGCAGGACCCGGCGTCATGGTGGACGGCATTCGAACAGGCGTGGGTGCAGGCTGGGTCGCCAGACGTTGCAGCCATCAGCGTGGGCGGCCAGCAGCATGGAATGGTCGCGCTCGACGCCCACGGACTGGCAGTGCACCCTGCCAAGCTGTGGAACGACACCGAGTCGGCAGAGGACGCCGATCGACTGACTGGTCTCGTCTCTCCCGCTGACTGGGCAGCAGCAATCGGCAGCGTTCCGGTTGCAGCCTTTACCATCACGAAACTTGCATGGCTCGCACGGACACACGCCGACGTGTGGTCGAAGGTGCGCCACGTGATGCTCCCGCACGACTACATCACCAATCGACTCACCGGTCGGTTGACGACAGGGAGCACGACTGATCGCGGCGACGCATCCGGCACGGGTTACTGGTCGCCAGGCGAGGGCGAGTACCGGACCGACTTACTCGACCTCGTCGACAGCACTCGTGAGTGGGAGGCAATGCTGCCCCGTGTGCTTGGTCCAATGGACCACGCTGGCCTGAGCACCTCTGCGTCGATCGCCATGGGCGCAGTGGTCGCTCCCGGCACCGGAGACAATATGGCAGGCGCGTTGGGCGTCGGGCTCCGACCTGGCGATGCGGTGATCTCGATTGGCACGTCGGGCACCGTCTACGCGGTGTCGAACACCCCGACATCAGACCCGAGCGGCGCCGTTGCGGGGTTCGCCGACGCGACCGGTCACTTCCTTCCTCTCGTCTGTACGTCGAATGCAGCAAAGGTTGTCGACGCTGTGGCGCGGCTCCTCGGCGCCGACCACGCCGAGTTCGATCGCCTCGCGCTGGCAGCATTGCCAGAGGGGCCGACACTGCTGCCGTACTTTGACGGCGAACGAACCCCCAACCGTCCAAACGCACGTGGCATCATCGGCGGCCTCCGCACCGATGTCACACGTGAGCAGTTCGCTCGCGCGGCCGTCGACGGCGTGGCATGTGGTTTACTCGACGGCCTCGATGCGCTTCGCGCGCTGACCGTTCTCGACGGCCGGGTGATGCTCACGGGCGGGGGAGCGCGGTCGCTGGCAATGCAGCAGGTTGTGGCATCGCTCGTCGATGCCCCGGTCGTACTGAGTTCGGCTGATGAGGCGGTTGCGACCGGTGCTGCTGTCCAAGCCTGTGCGGTGCTCGAACAGGTTGATCACTCGGTCGTTCAAGATCGTTGGGGCCTCGGTGTCGGTGCTCAGGTCGATCCAACCTTTGCACCCGACATGACGACACGCTCACGTTACGCAGCCTTGCGCGACGCTGCACCGTCCCATGGATGACCCGTTTCGGTTGCTCGGGCTGAACACGAATGCTTCTGCGGCGGAGGTTCGCCAAGCCCGACGAGACCTCGCCAAGGAACACCATCCTGATGCAGGTGGAGATGCCGACATGATGCGTGTGATCAACGACGCAGCTGGGGCAGCCCTGCGAATTCTCGCCGACCCACCTGGGCCTGCAACAGCCCTGCCTGACGTCCCACCGAACGTCCCACCGAACGTCCCACCGAACGTCCCACCGAACGTCCCACCGAACGTCCCACCGAACTCGGCTCGGGAACCTGACGATGCCGGGATGACGCGCGATGCTCCGTCGTTTACCGTTGAGGCGCTGCCTGTTGAGACGTTCGAAGCGCTACTGGTCGTCACGTCATGGATCGGTGAGGTCATCGATGACGAACCGCCGTACCGACTGGATGTTTTGATTCATGCCCATGACGGCATCGAGTACTCGTGTTGGTGCCGCTTGGAGTTGGTGCCCGATGCGGGCGCCTCAACCGTGAGCATCGGGGTGGGAAGCTACGACGACCAGCCCACGCCGTCCATCACGGTGCTCCGTGACCTCTGGATCACCCACTTGAACCGCTACGACTGGGCGTAGCGCGTCACCGAGGTCGGGGAGCCGCAGCCTTGGTCAGTCGGTCGCGGAGCGCGTGGCCGAGCCCGGTGGCTCGGGGCAGCACGACGATCAGCATCTTGGCCCCACGAGTGTCGGCCGCGCGTAGCTCGGAGTAGAGCGATCGGGCCGCTTCGGCGAGGTCGTCGTTGAACTCGAGAATCTCGGCGCCTGGCGTTCCCGCCCGCAGCGCCCAGGCATCGTCGGCAGTGTCGACCAGGCGAACCTCGCACTGCGGTGCGTAGTGCGATTCGAGCATCCCGCTGGCCCGCGATGGCCCGGACGCATGAGCGAGGTCGTTGACGAGCGCGGCGACATCGTCGGCCGTGATCGCTCCGGCTCGCAAGAGTTGGGGCGGATCGACGGTGGTGTCGATGATCGTGCTCTCAAGCCCGACCGTGCACGGCCCGCCATCGAGGATGGCGTCCGTTGCTGGATCAAGCAGATCGCCCAAGTCGTCGAGGACATGCTGCGCAGTCGTCGGGCTGACAGCCCCGAATCGATTGGCCGACGGAGCGGCGATCGCCAGCCCACTCGCCCGGAGCAGGTCGAGCGTCATTGGATGCGCAGGAACGCGCAGGCCAACAGTCGTTCGGCCACCCGTGACCGCATCGTGTACTCGATCAGATCGCGGCACGATCAACGTGAGCGGACCGGGCCAGCCATTGGCAGCCAGACGACGCGCAACGTCGCTTGGTTCCGACGACCAAACATCGAATTGATCGGCGTCGGCGATGTGGACAATCAAAGGGTGACCGGTTGGTCGGCCCTTCACAGCAAAGATGCGTGCGACGGCAGCTGGGTTTGAGGCGTCGGCGGCGAGCCCGTACACGGTCTCGGTCGGCACGGCGACCAGGCCGCCAGCCCTGAGCTTGCGGATGGCGAGTTCGATGTCGGTGGTCACCAACGATGGCGTCTTCATCTGCGAGACAGGTTCAGATGGCGTCGAGGAATTCGAGCGTGGCATCGAAGAACCCGAAGGCTTCGGGCGTGGCGAAGTGGTCGACGTTCTTGAGCGTTTCGCACCGACCATCAGGGAAGCGACTGGCCAACTCGTCGCCCGGATGCACGAAGTCGCGATCGCCGACGACGACGAGAACCGGACAGGTGACGGTCCCAAGATCGTCGGGCTCGAAGTCGCCAGCCGACGGTCGACGCATCACTGCGGCAAGCGCCCGAATGTCGTTGCCAGGCTGCTGCGCGTACTGTACGAAGAGCCGTGCGATCTGATCCATTTCGTCGAGATCGGGTGCAGTATCTGCGTCTTCGGCATCGATGACGCGCTCGAGCCCTTCGACGATGCGGGTGGCACCGGCATGGTCGCGCTCGAGCACGTTCTGGCCGATGCCGGCAAGAACAATGCGGCTGAAACGTTCGGGCCGAGCAATGGCCGCGTGGAGCAGCGTGAGCGCACCGAGCGAGAACCCAACGGCCTCGACGGGTTCGTCAGGCGACTCGGCGTCGATGGCATCGAAGACTCGCTCGGTCAGGTCGGCGTACGCCTCGGGATCGTGTGGTTTGGGTGCCTCACCGTGGCCGAGTAGGTCGACACCGATGACGTGCTTACCCCCATCGCTGAGGAGAGCGGTGAAACCGCTCCGTTGCCACGTGGTGGAGAACGCTCCGCCCCAGCCATGAACGAGTACCACGGATCCCATAGAGCGGGCAGGTTAGGCCGTATCGTGGCGCTGGCAAGAAAATGAGCGACCACGATTCTTCAGCGAGCGATTGAGATGCGACTTCTTCACGAACCACAGCACGACCTGACCTACAGCGATGTCTTTATGGTCCCCAGTCTTTCCGACGTTCCGTCGAGAATGAACGTCGACCTGACGACGCCAGACGGCATCGGGACGACCATTCCGTTGGTCGTGGCGAACATGACCGCTGTCGCGGGCCGGCGCATGGCCGAAACGGTGGCCCGTCGTGGCGGTATCGCGATCATGCCTCAGGACATCCCTGTCGATCTCGTCGGTGGCGTCATCGCGTATATCAAGTCTCGGCACCCCGTGTTCGAGACGCCGATCACGCTGCCACCTGAGGCAACGATCGGCGACGCCTTGCTACTCATCCACAAGCGCGCACATGGCGCCGTTGTGATCGTCGATGAGGGCCGACCCGTCGGGGTCTTCACCGAGAGGGACCAAGACGGGTTCGACCGGTTCACACAGCTGCGCAACGTCATGAGCACCAACCTGCATCTGCTCGACGCAGACACGGCGCCGGCTGATGCGTTCGAGATGCTCGAAGGGAGCCGCCTGCATGTCGCTCCTGTGGTCGACGCCGCGAACGACGGACGACTCCTTGGCGTCATGACTCGCAAGGGCGCGCTGCGTTCGACGATCTATCGCCCTGCAGTCGATGCCGACGGCAAATTGCTTGTCGGTGTGGCGGTCGGCATCAACGGCGATCCGGCGGCGCGCGCCAAGGAACTCGAATCGTTCGGTGCTGACGTGCTCGTGATCGATACAGCGCATGGCCATCAGACGCGTACACTGCGGGCGATTGCGGCGGTCCGGGCTGCGTGTCCGAACGCCAAGATTGTTGCCGGCAACGTCGTCACCATCGAAGGAACCCGTGAGCTGATCGAAGCTGGGGCCGACGTGATCAAAGTCGGTGTCGGTCCGGGCGCCATGTGCACCACTCGCATGATGACCGGCGTCGGCCGGCCGCAGTTTTCGGCGGTGCTCGAATGCGCAGCGGAAGCCGAACGGCTGGGCAAGCACATCTGGGCCGACGGTGGCGTTCGCTTCCCGCGTGATGTGGCACTGGCCCTCGCCGGCGGCGCCGCCAACGTCATGTTTGGTTCGTGGCTCGCTGGAACATACGAGTCAGCCGCCGACACGCTGCGTGACCCCGATGGCCGCCTCTACAAGGAGAGTTTCGGGATGGCCTCGAATCGCGCCGTGAAGAACCGGACCCGGAGCGAGTCGGCATTCGACCGGGCGCGTAAGGAACTGTTCGAAGAGGGCATCAGTACATCGCGGATGTATCTCGATCCCGAACGCCCGAGCGTCGAAGACATCATCGATCAGATCGTCGCCGGATTGCGTTCCTCGTGTACCTACTCCGGGGCCGCGACGATCAATGAGTTCCGCGAGCGAGCCATCGTCGGGGTGCAAAGTTCTTCCGGCTACGACGAAGGTCGTCCGGTCGGGGTGAGCTGGTGAGCTGGTGAGCTGGTGAGCAATATGTTGGTCGTTGCGATCGATGGCCCGGCTGGCGCTGGGAAGAGCACAGTTGGTCGCGCGGTAGCAGCGCGGCTGGGCCTTGACTATCTCGACACCGGTGCGATGTATCGCGGCGTCACGTTCGGCGTGCTGCGTCGTGGGCTCGATCCGAGCGATGGCGAATCGGTCGCTCGTGTTGCAGCCGCCATCGACATTCGGCTCGATGGCGAGGGCCTCACAGTCGATGGCGTCGATGCAACGATCGAGATTCGCGGCCGCGAAGTGACCTCGGCGGTCAGTGCGGTTGCCGCAAATAGTTCGGTCCGTGCAGAACTGGTCCGTCGACAGCGTGAATGGGTTGCGGCACGCGGCGGTGCAGTCGTCGAGGGTCGCGACATCGGGTCGGTCGTTTTTCCTGACGCACCACTCAAGCTGTACATCACTGCCTCTCCGCGAGTACGCGCGGAACGCCGAGTGGCCGAAATCGGTGGCGATGTCAACGAGGTCGAAGCATCGATCATCGAGCGTGATCGGAAAGACTCGACGCGTGACGACAGTCCGCTGACCGAGGCATCCGGGTCGATCGTCGTAGATACGAGTGGTCTGTCAATCAACGAAGTCGTCGAACAGATCCTGGGACTGCTGCCGCATGGCCAGAGTTGAGACGGGCTTCGCTGGGCAGTCGTTTGGCAGCAGGGCGCTCTATCGGGTGATCAGAACCTTCGCGTGCGGCTTCACGCAACTGTACACGCGGATGTCGATCGAGGGCCGTGAGCACCTCCCGACCACCGGTGGTTACGTCATCGCACCGGTTCACCGCAGCTACGTCGACACGCCCATCTCGGCGTGTATCAGCCGTCGCCGGATCCGGTACATGGGGAAGGATTCGATGTGGAAGTTCGCCAGCGTCGGAAAGTTGATCTCAGCGCTTGGAGCGTTCCCTGTCTCTCGTGGCACCGTCGACCGCGAGGCGCTGATGCGCTGCCTGGCGGTGCTCGATGCGGGTGAACCGCTCGTGTTGTTCCCGGAAGGGGAGCGTAAGGACGGACCGACGGTCCAGCCATTGTTCGATGGTGCCGCGTACCTGGCATCGAAATCGGGTGTCCCGATCATTCCTGTCGGAATCGCTGGCTCAGACCGTGTCATGCCGCGTGGCGCGAAGTTCGTCTTCCCGCGGAAAGTGAAGATTGTGATTGGCGCACCACTGCGAGTCGAAGTCGGCGAGAACGGTCGCGCCTCACGCGTGGCCATCAAAGCCACGACCGCACAATTACACGGAGAAATTCAACGGCTCTACGACGAGGCCCAATCCAAAATCAAATGAAGTGTTGTCAGGCCGGGGTGTGACACTCAGTCGAAGAAAGCGGTCAGTGCGTTTGCGAGGTGGGCTGGGTCGTCGGCGCCGCAGAGTTCGCGAGCTGAATGCATCGACAGTTGCGGCACACCGATGTCGGCCGTGGCGATACCCAGCCGCGTCGAGGTGATCGGGCCAATGGTCGAGCCGCACGGCATGTTGTTGCGTGAGACGAACACTTGCCACGGCACATCTGCGGATTCGCACGCCCGCTGGAACGCCGCAGCGGTTTCAGCGGATGTTGCGTAGCGCTGATTTGCATTGACTTTGAGGGCGGGGCCGGCGTTGATGACCGGGTGATGGCCCGGCTCGTGGCACTCCGGATAGTTCGGATGGATTGCATGAGCGTTGTCGGCCGAGATACACATCGACCCGGCCATTGTCCGATGGAAGTCGTCGGACGACCCGCCTCGGGAGGCAACCAGTCGATCGAGCACCGCTTCGAGTAGCGGGCCGGCCGCGCCGGTCGTACTCATCGATCCGACCTCCTCATGATCGTTGAGCACGATGATGGCGATGTGGTCCAACGGCGCGGCAGCGGTGAGCGCTGAGGTGGCTGCCCAGCAGGACAGCAGGTTGTCGAGGCGGCCCGATGCGAGCATCGATTGGTCAGCACCGATCAAGGCGGCGCCCTGGACGTCGTACAGGCACAGCTCCCACCATGCCGGAGCGGCGTCGAGGCCGGCCTGCTCGCCGATCCAGCGCGCGAAGTCGCCAGGTGCGCTACTGCCTACCCCCCAGACCGGTGCCAGGTGCTGCTGCCGGTCGAGGATCAATCCGGTGTCGTTCACGCCTCGGTCGAGATGTACCGCGAGCTGGGGTACTCGGGCGATCGGGGTACGGACGTCGACGAGTGATGTCGAGCCGTCGGTCGCGACCAGCAGACCAGCCACTCCGAGGTCACGGTCGAGCCAGGTGTTGTTGAGGATCCCGCCATACACCTCGACACCGAGCTGTTTCCAGCCGACGCTGCTCTTGTCGGGCCGCGGTTTGACTCGAAGGCACGGCGAGTCGGTGTGAGCGCCGGCAATGCGAAATGGCATCGTCGCAGCGGCACCATCGGGAATCACCCAGGCAACGATCGCCCCGCCACGAACGACGTAGCCGCGCTGGGGAACATCGACCCAGGCAGCAGTCTCATCGACCTGGTCGAACCCAGCGAGACGAGCAACAGTCGACGCGACGGCGTGCCGTGGCGAGGGCGATGCGTCGAGGTAGGCGATGAGGTCCGCGATTTCATTTGTCTGCGTCACAGTCAGCCCTTCTGGAAGAGCCCCATGGGCAGCCCGCTGTTACGGAGGTGGCTTGTTTCGTTGATTGTGACCACTGAGCGGTCGCCGTTGGACGACGCTGCAACTCGATGAATCGAGGTGTAGTTCGGATAGAAGAACCCTCGTCCGAACTCTTCGCCCATCTTCATGATCGTGGTCAGGTAAGCGTTGATGACTCCACCATGGCAGACCACGGCGACGCGGTGGCCGCGATGATCGTCGATAATCGCTTCGATTGCGCCGACGGTTCGCTGGTGGAACTCTTCATGTGACTCGTCGGAATCCCACTCGCCATTGAGCATTTGCTGCCAACGTGGATCGCCCGAAGCCTTGAGCTCCTCGACAGGGATGTACTCCGAACTGTGTCGGTCGAACTCGGCCAAGCCGTCGCGGAAATGCAATTCGAGATCTCGATCAGCGACGACCGGCTCAGCGGTCTGGCGCGCACGGTTCATTGGGCTGGCATAGACAGCATCGAGGTGCTCCGATGCGAGGTACTGGGCGAGTAGTGCCGCTTGCGCAAGGCCGTCGTCAGACAGCTCTGGGTCGGCAGCGCCGTGCTCCAGTTCCTTGCGAATCGGCAGGGCATGACGGACCAACAACAACTCCACATACGATAGACAAGCAGATATGACCCGCCGAACTAAGATCGTGGCCACAATCGGCCCAGCCAGCGACACGCCAGTGGTGCTGCAGGACCTCATGCGCGCAGGTGTCGACGTGGTCCGCTTGAACCTCAGCCACGGCACTATCGACGAACATCTGGTGCGGCTCGCAAGTGTGCGTGCCGCCGCCGATGCCGTTGGTAAAGAAGTCGCGGTGTTGGCCGATCTGCCCGGCCCGAAGGTCCGTTCCGGTCGTTTCCCGGAAGGAGGGTCACGGTTGGTCGTCGGCAGGGAAATCCAGCTCCGCGCCGGTGACGAGCCCAGCGACGAGAACTGCATCTACGTCCAGTACGAGACGCTCCTCGAAGATCTGATCGTCGGCGGCCGCGTCATGCTCGGTGATGGTGCGATCTCCATGTCGGTGCAGTCTGTCGGCAACGAGTTCGCTCTCGCTCGCGTCGAAACAGGTGGAACCGTGAACGGCCAACCTGGCGTTCACCTGCCGTCCGAGAAGCTCCGTCTGACCACGCCGACCGAAGAAGATCTCGTCCTCGCCGAGGAAATGGCGAGTGCCGGGGTCGAGTTCGTGGCGGTCTCGTTTGTGCGCCAGGCCGTCGACGTGCAGCGCGTGCGCGACGTTGTCGGCACCCGCGCCAGGCTCGTTGCGAAGATTGAGACGAGTACCTCGATCGCCAACCTGACTGAAATCGTCGCCGTATCTGATGCGGTGATGGTTGCTCGTGGCGACCTGGGCATCGACTGCCCGATCGAAGACGTCCCGCATCTCCAGAAGATGATCATCCGGCACTGCGTCGAAGCCGGTGTGCCGGTCATCACTGCGACGCAGATGCTCGAGTCGATGATCACCTCGTCAGCACCAACTCGCGCCGAAGTGAGCGACGTGGCCAACGCGGTATTCGACGGCACCGACGCAGTGATGCTGTCTGGCGAAACGGCCATCGGCCGCGACCCGGTTGCGGTCGTCACCACGATGGGCAAGATTGCCGAACGCGCCGAGTCAGAGGCCAGCTATCGCCAGTGGGCGAATCGTTTGGGCCGGGTGCAACTCGATGGTCGCTTCGAGCCGATGGAGCACGGTGATCGAGTTACCGCAGCGCTCACGCACGCAGCATCACAGGCCGCGATCGGTGCAGGCGCGTCGGCGATCCTCTGCTGCACCCAGAGCGGCCGCACGGCTCGGGCGATGGCACGGTTCCGGCCCGATGCCGCAATGGTGGCGCTCTCACCCGACGCGGCAATGGTCCGCAGCCTCGCCATGACGTGGGGCGTCACCCCGATGCAGGTCGACACGTACGAGTCGACCGACGAGATGGTGTGGTTCGCTGTCGAGACAGCACTCCGCGCAGGGATCATTCACCATGGTGAGACCGTGTTGGTGTTGGCCGGTTCACCGAACAAGAGTCAACAACTCCCTGTCGGCGACGCGAAGCGCTCCTGGGTGGGCCGTGCGGCGTCTGACGTCATGCGCATTGTCCATGTCGACTGATCTCTGGGCTGAAACATCCGGTGATCCAACGCTGCCGCTGGCAGTGTTGGTCCACGGGACGATGGATCGTTCTGCAGGCATGCTGCGGCTGAGTCGTCGCCTCGACACACGGTTCCACGTGCTGCGTTACGACCGGCGTGGATATGGCCGGTCACGTGACGTTGGCGAGAAGAACTCCATCGAGCAGCACGTTGCCGATCTCGCTGGCGTCCTGCAAACGCACACACCGGGACGAGTCGTCGACCTTGCATTTGGCCACAGCTTCGGCGGCAACGTTGTGCTCGGTGTAGTCGAACAGCACCCCGACCTGATTCGACACGCGGCTCTCTATGAAACGCCGCTGTCATGGCTCGATTGGTGGCCTGGTGGAACAGCCGGCGGTGCGGCGGTCGGTGCGACCGACCCGGCCGAAGCTGCAGAGATCTTCATGCGCCGGCTGATCGGCGACGCGCGCTGGGAACAACTTCCGTCCGGCACGCGGGCCGATCGACGGGCCGAAGGTGCTGCAATGGTCGACGAGATCACCGACCTCCGGCGTGGCACACCGTGGGCTGCAGAGGCAGTGAAAATCCCGCTGCTTGCGATGTGTGGTGAGATGGGCCGACCCCATCACCAGCGTGGCATGCAGTGGCTGAGCGAGCAGATCCCATCGGCCGACTACTTCCGACTGGATGGTGCCGGTCACGGTGCGCCCAATACCCACCCGGGCGAACTCGCGACCCTGCTGGCCGACTTTGCAGCGCCGGTCAGAACCGGCGGCTGAGGACGAAACAGGTTGCGGCAATAGCGGCCGCTGTGGCGGACAGGGCCGCAGTGCCAGCGATGCCGTGGATGCCGTAGAGCCAGCCGCTGAGAATCACTCCGCTGCCGCGGGTGAGTGTGCCGACGGCGTTGCCGACAGCGAGCGTCGAACCGCGTGCTTCAGGCATCGCTTCGCTGACGAGCGAGAGTGATGTGACGAACCCGTACTCGAAGCCAATGAGCAGCATGAGGATCCCGATGACGCCCACGGCGAGGCGGTCACCGGCACTGAGCATCACAAGCAGACCGCAGGCCAACACGACCAGTCCGCCGAGTGACGAGCGCATTTTTCCGATTCGATCGGCAAGGGCCGCCGATCCGCCACTTGCAATGAGTTCGAACGCTCCGAAGCCCATGACGATGAAGCCAAGCCCACCGGTCGACACCCCGAACTCATCGTCGAGCCACGAGCCGGAGATGACGAACACCGACAGGCCTGCCATGGCCATCGTTGCCGACCCGATCACGACGAGCCAGGCCCGCAGCGTTAAGCGCGTCGCTCCGGTTGCGGGTGACCCGGCCTGTTTCGTGACCGGACCTGGCGCAGGCAGCGTCACGGCGACGACGAATGCTGCGATCGTGCAGCCGACAGCCATAAAAACGAACGGCGCTCGCCAGCCCCAGAGGTTGATCAGGACGGCCACGATGGGTCCGCCAATCAAGAGTGCGAACGCCCAGGACGTCTCGAAGATGCCGATCGATCGAGCACGCCGGCTGTAGTGGACGCGGTGGCTGATCCAGGCGTGGCCGCCGACGGTGAAGTTTGCAACACCAAGGATCAACATGGTGAATGCGATCGCGAAGGTCCAGATCGAACCGCCGAGTGCGATCACTGACGACAGCGCGATTGCCGACAGGCCACCAATCATGACGAGTCGCTCACGACCGCGGTCGAGTTGCTTGCCGATGACCATCGTCGACAGGCCGGCGGCTTCGCCGAGGCCAAGGACCGTTGTCAGCTGCGTTGTTGACACGCCGAATGCACGCTCGAGCGTCGGAAGAAACGGTGGAATCCAGCGCAGTGCCGTGTTCGCCATTGCCTTCGCGCCGGTGAGACGGGTCAGCGTCGACCGGTCGAGTGTGTCGGCTTCAGGCCGCTCAGATGTTGCGGTGCTCACGCAGCGTCTTCGTCAACACGCGGGTCTTTGATCGTGATCGTCGTTCCGAAGAAGGAGCAATCGGTATCGGTGACCGTGACGTTGGTCCCGACTTGATCGAAGTTCCCCTGCACCTTGTCGGCGCAGTCTTGCAGCGACGTGCGCTGGGTAGAGACCGCAAACGCCAGCAGCGCGAGCACGATAACCGTCGCAACCTTCTGGACGATCGTTTTCATGATCCAGGCGGCGAGGAACGCCGCGAGGACAAAGACGACAACGACCGCAATGGCGATGGTCTTGGCAGATTCCAAGGTCAGAGCGAGCATCCTTGCAGCCTAGGTCTTTCTGTCCGGGTGTGGAGGTGACCGATACGCTTGGTTGCAATGAGCGACATTGCGATCAACTTCTCTTCAGGCCTTCCGACCACCGTGCTGCCCGCAGCCGACCCGGCCGATTCCGCAGGGCTCGCGGCAGCGCTCCAATTGTCCGGCGACGAGCGGCGCTCTGGCGTTGCGGCTGTGGTCGCTGCGTCGCCGCGTTTCCTGGCCGGTTGGGCCGAGCTGGGCGACCTGGGTCGCGACACCATCGAGCGATACGCCGCCTACCGCGTCGGGTACCACCGTGGCCTCGACACACTGCGGGCCAACGGTTGGCGGGGGAGTGGCTACGTGCGCTGGGCAGCGCCGACCAACCACGGGTTCCTGCGGGCCCTCGTTGGCCTGGGTGCAATGGCGGCCGAGATCGGCGAACATGACGAAGCCGAGCGGATCCACATTTTCCTGCTGCAGCTCGACCCGACCGGCATTCCCACCACCTGATCGATGCACGTCGCCGGAGCAGTCTTGGCTGGCGGCCACAGCCGTCGTATGGGCCGGACCAAGGCGTTGATCGACGTCGGTGGGCTGCCGATGGCAACTCATGTTGCCAACGCACTCGCGGCGGCCGGATGTCGTGACATCGTGCTCGTCGGCGGCGACCCGACCGAGCTTGCCCCGCTCGACCTTCCGGTGATCGCAGACATGTACCCAGGCGAGGGTCCGGTCGGCGGGGTACTCACGGCCCTCCATCATCACCAGCACCATCACCAGCACCATCATGGCGCCGCAACCCATGTCGTGGTCGCGGCATGCGATCTTCCGGGACTGACTGCTGGCGCTGTTGAACGCATGCTCGACGCAGTGCAGGCCGAGACGGATGTCGTCGTGGCCATGACCGATCGGCTCGAACCCGCCTTTGCTGTTTGGAGTGTGCAGACGATCGCGCCGATTGAAGCGGCCTTCGAGACCGGTACCCGAGCAATCCACGAGGTCCTTGCATTGTTCGACGTTGCGACCGTGGCGATCGACGCCAGCGAGATGCGCAACATCAACCGTCCGGAGGATCTCCTGCGGGGAACATTACGCGACGACGAGGGTGGCCAGTAAGGTCGCTGCGTGGCGATCTCGGAAATCACGGTGGAACAACTGCACAGGCTGCTTGCGGCCGACGAATCGACTCGGCTCGTTGACGTGCGCGAAGACGATGAGTGGGCGAACAGCCACATTGGTCGCGCCGTGCACGTCGTGCTCGCTACGGTGCCCGAGCGCCTCGATGCATTCGGCGCGGATGGTGCCGAACAACCCACCTACGTGATGTGCAAGGTCGGTGGTCGAAGCTTTCGTGCGTGTGAGTACGCCGAGGCACAAGGCAAAAACGTCGTCAACGTCGCTGGCGGCATGATGGCTTGGTGGGCTGCTGGCCACGAAACAGTAGAAGGAGCCTGACATGGCCCGATCAGGAGTCCGACCCGAACGCAAGAAGCAGCCCGGCGGTGGCAATGCCCCCGCCGAGATCGACTACGAGTACGTCGAAGATCAGGCCGATCTCGATGCAATCATCGACGTGCTGGTCGGCGTCGACCGGTACGCACTCGACACCGAGTTTCATCGCGAGCGCACCTACTTCCCGAAGCTCGCCCTCATTCAGATCGCCTGGCACGAGACCGAAGACGACGGTACAAAAACGCAGCGTCTTGCACTGATCGATCCGCTCGTTGTCGACGTCAGGGTGTTCGGCCGAGTCTTCGACACCGACGCACTTTGTGTGATCCACGCTGCCCAGCAAGACCTCGACGTCATGATGCATTCCATCGGCTCGGTGCCGAGGCAGATGTTTGACACACAGCTTGCGGCAGGCTTCGTCGGGTATGGCACACCCTCACTGGTTGCGTTGCTGCAAGGCGAAATCAACGTCACCCCTGCCAAGGGTGATCGCCTGACCGACTGGCTTCGCCGGCCACTGACCGAGAACCAGTGCCAGTACGCAGCCGTCGACGTCGAGTACCTCCTCGAAGTCCACCAGCTCCTCGTGGCCAAGCTTGCCGAAGCGGGCCGGCTCGAATGGTCAGCTGATGCTTGTGAAGAATTGCGGACCCGGCCCGTCAGTGGTGCCAACCCCGAAAACGCGTGGCTCCGGCTCAAAGACGCACGCTCGCTCCGTCCGAGTTCGCGAGCGGTTGCGCAAGCAATCGCAGCGTGGCGCGAACGGCGTGCAATGCGGGTCGACATTCCTGTGCGCCAAGTGCTGCCCGATCTCGCAATTCTTGGCATCTCGCAGCGCGGCCCGTCTTCGCTCAAGGAACTGAGCCAGGCCCGAGGCGTCGACGAACGTCATTCGCGCGGGGGTATTGCCGAAGAAATCCTCGAAGCGGTCAAGGTGGGCAAAGACAACGATGCGCCCGAGGCGCCGAAGTCGCCCGACGATCTTGATCGCAACCTGCGTCCGGCAGTGACGCTCGTGTCGGCGTGGGTCAGCCAGCTCGCCCACGACGAAAAAATCGACACTGTGCTCCTCGGTACCCGGGGTGACATCGTGGCGTTCTTGCGCGGTGATGACGATGCCCGCCTTGCAAGTGGCTGGCGTGCAGCGATGCTCGGTGACGGCATCCGCGACCTCGTCGACGGTCGGGCAGGCCTGACCTTCGACGGCGAAGGTCGTCTGAAGTTGATTAGCGTCGATTGATCGTGCTGCGCAGCCGCGACCACAATCGATCGAACACTTCGATCGGGTCGGTTGCCCTGCTGCCGTACGAATGGATCGGTCGCCGCTCGCCGACGGCTTGATTGAAAACCACTCGTTGCGGTACCGCTGGCTTCCACACCGCGCCTGCGCCAACGATCCGCGTCAGTTCGGCCATTCGACGTACAGCTTCAGATGACACGGCCGGGACACGGTTGAGGATCACACCCGACAGTTCGAGGTCTGGGTTGTGGTCGTCCCACACGGTGTCGATGGCGTCGGCGACACCGCCGATGCCCCGCAGGCCCAGAGCCGATGGCTCGACCACGACGAGTGCGTGGCGCGCCGCTGCAAGCGCATTGGTCGTGAGGTTGCCCAGCGACGGCGGGCAATCGATCAGTACGGCGTCGTAACGGTCAATAATGTCGGCACCCAGTGCTTTGGCGAGACGGCGGGCACGTTGTGAGTCGGGCGATCCGCTCTCGAGGTCTTGCAGGTCGGTTCCGGCGGGAACGACGTCGACAAACTCTGACCACGCAGACTGCTGGATTGCTTTGCTGATCGGCGCCTTGTCAAGGACATCGCTGGTCGTCAGGTCGGCCGTGTCCGGATCGACCCCGAGGACCCAGGAACTGGACCCTTGCGGATCGAGGTCAACAACGAGGACGCGGCGCCGCGCAGCACTGGCTGCCGAGGCAAGACCGAGTGTGACAGTTGTCTTTCCGACGCCTCCCTTTTGGTTCACGACCGCAACTGTGCGCATCATGCGTAGATTACAGGCTCCCCGGTGCAAGCTGAGCTCTTGCCCGGATTGTGCACCGTAAACCCTGGACCGACCGGTATAATCAGGGACAATGTCAACTTTCTAGTGTGGGAGCCCTCTCGTGAAGAAGGGTCGTCATCGCCGTTTCGAAGAGGCGAGAAAACTGAAGCAGTCCGGCCCGGGAGCGTTTGATCTCGGGTTTGGAGAGCGCACCCAGTCGCCGTCTACGGACGATGCTGACTCGGGGGTCGACGAGTACGCCGAACTGGCAGCCAAATATGGCGTCGAGTTCGACGACGAAGACGACGATCAAGACGAGTAAGTCTGGCCAGCGCCTGACGACTCAGCGCCTGACGACTGGGTGCTCAAGTGGCACCCACTGGGAACGTTCCATCAATTCGACCATCTGGTCGTAGATTGTTGCGCCCACCAGTTCCACGATTTCGTCGCGGGCGCTGATGTACAGGGGCTGTTCTCCGACGAATGCGTCGGGTTCTTCGGTGCACCACCAGCCGAAGTCCTCGCCACCTTCGCCCCAGTCGCGCCGTTTCCACTCGCGCAGGCGTGAGGTGACGTGGCCTGATTCATCTTCGGAGTGTTCGAGCCGCAGCGGGACCTGCCAGCAGACTTGCGGCTTCCAGTCCATCATCCGCTCATTGTTGTCGTCGGCAGCAATGTGTAACGCGCACCCGATTCCGCCTTCGAAGCCTGGCCGGTTGAGGAAGATGCAGGCTTTCGTGCCGTCGTGCTCGACGAGCCGCGTCATCGTCGTCGGGTTTCCCTCGCTGTCAGGGTCACCGTCACGCAGGTAGCCCTTCTTGACGGCCTTGGCGTGGAACTGCATGTGCTTCGGCTCGACGCGAGGGAAGTGGGCCTCGACGTTCTTGACGTCGGCTTCGTCGACGAAATGCGCTCCGAACGAGCAGCAACCCTGCTGGAGTTCGGGAGCCGGTTCGTCGAGAATGCCCTTGCAGCCGCACCCGAAGATGCACATGTAGTTCGATCGGAGGTACGTGGCGTCGAACACCCACGTGCGGTGCTCGTCGGCGTCGTCAAAACTGATCCATTCGTGGACGTCAATGGGCACCCAGCGAATGTACCGGCCTCGGTAGGCTGAGGGGCGATATGACGACCCCTGCAGCCAATGCGATGACCGCTGACCAACTCCGTAATTCATTCCGCGACTATTTCGCGGCACGGGACCACACGGTCGTCCAGTCAGCAAGCCTCATCCCGCACGATCCGACCGTGCTGTTCAACGTGGCCGGCATGGTGCCGTTCAAGGACTATTTCGTCGGCAACGAAAAGCCCCCCTTCCAGCGCGCTGTCAGCTCGCAGAAGTGTGCACGCGCTGGCGGAAAGCACAACGACCTCGACGAAGTGGGTCGCACCAAGCGTCACCTCGTGTTCTTCGAAATGATGGGCAACTTCAGTTTCGGCGACTACTTCAAGACTGATGCAATCCCTTATGCGTGGGACCTGATGACGTCGTCACGTGAGAGTGGCGGTTGGGGCTTTGACGGCGACCAGTTGTGGATCACGGTCCACGAGACGGACGACGAAGCCGAGCAAATCTGGCACGAGCAGGTCGGTGTCCCGATGGAGCGCATCCAGCGGCTCGGCGATAAAGACAACTATTGGCAGATGGGTGATGTTGGCCCCTGCGGACCGTGCAGCGAAATTCACATCGACCGTGGCGCCGAGTTCGGTCCCGATGGTGGCCCTCTCCGTGATCCAGCCGGCGACCGGTTCATGGAGATCTGGAACTTGGTCTTCATGCAGTTCAACCAAGATGCGAATGGCAACCGCGCACCGTTGCCGACACCGTCGATCGATACCGGTGCAGGGCTCGAGCGCATCTTGGCGCTGATGCAAGGTGTTGACTCCGTCTGGGAAACCGACCTGATGCAGCCCCTCATTGACGAGGCGTGCTCAATCACCGGGCACAGCTACAAGGTGGGCGACTACGACGACCGTGCAAGCTTTGCGATGCGCGTTCTGGCTGAGCATGCCCGCTCGGCAACGATGTTGGTGAACGACGGCGTTTTCCCCTCCAACGAGGCCCGCGGCTATGTGCTGCGCCGCATCATCCGCCGCGCCGTGCGGTTTGCCTACCTTCTCGGCACTGACAAGCTCGTCATGCCGAGCCTCGTCGCCGTTGCCGGCCAGGTCATGGGCGACGCGTACCCCGACGTCACGAAGAACATGAGCTTCATTACCGACGTGATCGGTAAGGAAGAAGAGCGCTTCCGGCACACCCTCAAGAACGGCCTCGCCATTCTCGATGGCGAACTGAACGCCGACGCCGAGAAGCTCTCGGGTGCCACCGCCTTCTTGCTGCACGACACGTACGGCTTCCCACTTGAGCTCACGCAGGAGATCGCCAGCGAACGCGCGATCGACGTCGATCTCGACGAGTTCAACGCATCGATGACCGAGCAGCGTGAGCGGGCCAAGGCTGCCCGCAAGGGCGGCGTCGATGTTGAAGCCATGGACGCGTACCGAGAGGTGCTCGACCAATTCGGTACCACGAACTTCGTTGGCTACACCGACGACTTTGCCGACAGTCGGGTGCTGGCAATCCTCGATGGCCCTGACGATGACAACGGCAACCCGACCGTTGAGATCTTCCTCGATACGTCTCCGTTCTATGCAGAGTCGGGCGGCCAAGTTGGAGACACGGGTTCGATCACCACCGACACCGGCACCGCCACGGTGCTCGACTGTACGTTCGCATTGCCGAACCTGCGTCGTCACAGCGCGCGAGTCACCGAAGGCACCGTCATTGCTGGACAGACCTGCACTGCGTCGATCGACGTGCTCCGCCGCGATGCGATCCGTCGCAACCACACCGCCACGCACCTGCTGCACTCTGCATTGCGCCACGTCCTCGGTGAGCACGTCAAGCAGGCCGGTTCGATGGTCGGCCCCGACCGTCTCCGGTTCGACTTCTCGCACTACGACGCCGTCACCCCAGCACAAATCAAGCAGATCGAAGACATCGCCAACCACGAAACGCTCGGCAACATGCCCACGCGAATCTTCGAAACCACGAAAGACGAAGCCGAGGCGCTCGGCGCCATTGCGTTCTTCGGTGACAAGTACGGCGACATAGTGCGTGTGCTCGAAGCCGGATCAACGATCGAGTTGTGTGGCGGTACGCACGTCCGTGCCACTGGCGACATCGGCACCGTGAAGGTCGTCAGCGAGTCGTCGATTGGATCCAACCTGCGTCGTATCGAGGCGATAACAGGCGATGCGAGCGTTGCGCTGCTGCAGCGCGACGAAGCAATGATCGCCGGCGCAGCACAGCTCCTCGGTACTCAGTCCGACGACCTACTCGGTGGCGTTCAGCGCAAGATCGACGAAGTCAAAGACCTCCAGGACCAGATCAAAACGCTCCGGTCACAGCTCGCTGCAGGTCGGGCGGAGGAGCTGGCCGAGATCGCCGTCGAAGGCGTGGTTGTCACGCAGGTCGATGGCCTCGCACCTGGCGACATGCGAGAACTCGCCATAGCCGTGCGCCAGCGCGAGGGCATCAAAGTCGTCGTGCTGATTGGTGAAACCGACACCGGCGGTGTGGCGCTCGTCGCGGCCGTGCAGCCGGGCAACAGTAAGCCGGCATCGCTCCTGATCAAAGACGCAGCCAAGGCAGTTGGTGGCGGTGGCGGCGGAAAGGGCGACATCGCCACGGCTGGCGGCAAAGACCCGTCAGGCATTCCCGCCGCACTCGCCATCGCGGCTGAGGCCGTGGGTCAGGTGCTGTGACTCGAATCCCTGGTGTGCGCGCACTCGGCGTCGACTTGGGGTCCAAGCGCATCGGTATTGCCGTCAGCGACCTCTCCGGCACGATTGCTTCGGCGTTGGCCACGGTGCATCGCTCAAAATCGCGGCGCCACGACCATGCCGAAATTAAGAAGCTGGTCAGGGATGAAGAGTGCGAGCTCGTTGTCGTCGGGCTGCCGTTGTCGCTCGATGGCAGTGTCGGACCAGCAGCACAGGGTGCCACCAAGGAGGCGGAGCAGTTGGCTACCGTGGTCGGGGTGCCCGTGGAGATGTATGACGAGCGATTCACCACGGTGACTGCCGAAGCAGCGATGCGCGAGGCTGGCCTCAGTGGCCAGCGGCAACGGCTGATCGTGGACAAGATGGCCGCTGCGGTGATGTTGCAGGCCTGGCTCGATCATCGGCGCAACACTTGGGGAGCGTCGTGACTCAGCTCGATCCACTCCTTCCGGAGGCGCACGTCAACGTCGATGACCGCCCGGCCATGGATTGGCCGACCGACCCGTGGGACTCCACCGATCAAACCGGCTCCGTCGAGCGCCTGCGCCGCCAGACCCGACCCATCAAGTGGGTTGTCTACACATCGATGGTCCTGATGACTGCCGTGATCCTGATTGCCGGCGCTGTCGGCTGGTGGTACCTCGGCAAGATCAACCCCGAAGGCGATCCAAGCGCGCTGCAGAGCTTCACAGTCCCCGAAGGTGCCGACTTCAACGACGTGACCGAGCTGCTGTTTGACGAGGGCTACATCTCCGACGTGGGTGTCTGGGAGCGGTACGTCGGCGACGAGCCGATCGACATCGTCCCGGGCTTCTACCAACTCCGCGCGAATGATCACATGGGCAATGTGCTCGCACGACTGCGTATCCCGCCGGCCCAGACCAGCACCAGCGTCACGTTTCCCGAAGGCTTCACGATTGCCCGCATGGCGCGCCGTGTTGACGCCGTGATCGAGCGGATGGGCGAGGCAGAGTTCATCGCTGCCGCGGAGAATGTCTCGGTCTTCGCCAGGTGGCTGCCACCAGGAACGAACACGCTCGAAGGGCTGCTCTTCCCCGACACGTACTCCGTGTCGAATGCCGACACAGAGGCGCAGCTCCTGGACCGGATGGTCGCCCTGATGGAGCGCGTCGGAGAACAGGAAGACCTCGAAGCCAAAGCTCGCCAGCTGGGCTACACGCCATACGAAGTGTTGATCGTGGCGTCGTTGATCGAACGTGAAGCAGCGGTTGCTGAAGACCGAGCGAAGATCTCCCGCGTCATCTTGAACCGCGAGTTCGTCGACATGAATCTGGAGATCGACGCGTCGGTGTACTACGGACGTGACCGCAACGGCATCGATCCCGACCTTCCATTCTCTGAGATCCGCCAGATCGACACACCGTGGAACACGTACCTTCGAAACGGGCTGCCAGCGACGCCAATCGCCAATCCTGGACGCGCCTCAATCAGAGCTGCACTCAACCCGGCACCGAACCCGGCACCCGGTGATCCGATCTGCGTCGATCTGCCGAACCCATCCGAGTGCTTCTACCGCTTCTACGTGCTCGCCAATGAAGACGGTGGTCATGCGTTCGCTGCCACCTTCGAACAGCACGAAGCCAACATCCGTGAGTTCGCGGGGATTGAGTTCGGTGGGGGATGAGCGCACCACGGATCGCTGCGCTCATTGGATCGCCGGTGGGGCACAGCCTGTCGCCAGCTCTGCACCAGGCCGCCTTCGACGCGGCCGGTGTCAACTGGGCCTACACGGCCTTTGACATCACCGATGCAGCAGCGGCGCTGTCGGCGATGCGCCTTCTGGGGCTCGCGGGCTTGTCGGTCACGATGCCGCTCAAAGAAGATGTCGCACGGGCAGTCGATCGTCTCGATCCGGCAGCGCGAGTACTGCACTCGGTGAACACCGTCAGCTGGGATGGCGATGAACTCGTCGGGTCGAGTACTGACGGCGCCGGGTTCGTGGCCTCACTGGCAGCAGCCGGTGTCGAGGTTGAGGGAGCTCAGATCTCGGTGATCGGGGCTGGGGGAGCGGCCCGATCGGTGATCGATGCGCTGGGCCGAGCTGGCGCAGCCGACATCACCGTGCTGAACCGGACCCGTGATCGTGCCGAGCAAGCAGCAAGCTTGTCGAAAGCAGCATCGGTCGGCATCGTCAGCGACATCACGCGGGCCGACATTGTGATCAATGCCACGAGCGTTGGGATGGGTGTGTCGGTCGACGATGCAACGGAGGCCGACATGGCATGCGACCCGGCACTGCTGCGAAGCGGTCAGGTCATTGCTGACCTCGTGTATCACCCGCTCGAAACAGCGTGGATGCGTGCGGCGGCTGATATTGGAGCCACGACGGTCGACGGGCTCGGCATGCTGGTGCACCAGGCGGCGCTCCAACAACTTCGGTGGTTGGGCGAGATGCCTGACACCACGGCCATGCGAATCGCCGCTGAGGCTGAGCTGGCCCGCCGGTAGTCTGGGCTGATGCTTCGTTTCCTCACCGCAGGTGAGTCCCATGGCCAAGGCCTCGTGGTCATCATGGAAGGCCTCCCTGCTGGCCTCGAGATCACCGTCGAGGAGATTCAAGCCGAAATGGGTCGACGGCGCCTCGGCTACGGCCGCGGCCCCCGGCAGCGCTTCGAAGTCGACGAGCTCACGTTGATCGGCGGTGTGCGTCACGGCCGCACTATTGGATCGCCGGTGGCGATTGAAATCAAGAACACCGAGTGGTTCCGTAGCGACAAGTGGCACGAAGAGATGAGCCCAGCGCCCGGTGCCACCAAAGATCCGCTCACGCAAGTCCGCCCCGGTCACGCCGATCTCGCTGGCATGCAGAAGTACGGCTTCACCGATGCACGTGACGTGCTCGAACGGGCCAGTGCACGCGAAACCGCTGCCCGGGTCGCCGCCGGAGCGATCGCCAAGAAAATGCTGAAGTCGCTCGGAGTTGAGATCCTCTCCCACGTGATTCAGATGGGTTCTGCCCGGGTTGCCAGCAACGCTCCCCGCCCGACGCCCGCCGACCTGGATCGGGTCGACGAGAATCAGGTGCGTTGCTTCGACATCGAAGCGTCCAAGGCAATGATCGCTGAGATCAAGGCTGCGGCCAAAGAAGGTGACTCCCTCGGTGGCGTTGTCGAAGTACTGGCTTTCGGTGTGCCGGTTGGGCTCGGCAGCCACGTCCATTGGGACCGCAAGGTCGACGCGGCACTTGCCCAGGCACTCATGAGCATCCAGGCGGTCAAAGGTGTTGAAATCGGTGACGGTTTCGATGTCGCCGGGCGACGCGGGAGCGAGGCGCACGATCCAATCAGATGGGATTCCGACGCCAAGAAGTACGTTCGCGACAGCACGCTTGCAGGCGGCACCGAAGGCGGCATGACCACCGGCGATCTCGTTGTTGCCCGGGCGGCGATGAAGCCACTCGCGACACTCAACAAGCCGACGCTCGAAACGGTCGATACGGCCACCAAGGAGTCAGGCGTGTCCTTCAAAGAGCGCACCGACGTCACCGCGGTGCCCGCGATGGGCGTCGTTGCGGAAACGATGGTTGCACTCGTGCTGGCCACTGAAGCGCAACGAAAGTTCGGCGGCGACTCGATGGACGAGTTCGTTCGCAACGCCGAGGCATTCACGGCCTCGTTGACGTGACTGCCTGCGAGGGCAAGCACATCGTGCTTGTCGGCATGATGGGCGCCGGTAAGTCGTCTGTTGGACGCGTCCTCGCCCGCAAGCTGCACCGTCCGCTGCTCGACTCCGACGAACTCATCGAAGAGCGAACCGGGCGCACCGTCCGTGAGATCTGGTCGTCTGACGGCGAAGCGGCGTTCCGGGCAATCGAGACCGAAACCCTGCTCGCCATGCTCGGCGCCGGCGAGCCCGCGGTTCTTGCTGCGGCCGGCGGCGTCGTGCTCGCCGAAGCCAACCGTTCTGCACTCGCCGAGAGTGACGCCCATGTGGTCTGGCTGCTCGCACACGTCGACCTGCTCGTCACACGTGTAACGAACGGTGTCCACCGTCCACTGCTCGACGACGACCCCGAGAGGATGCTCCGCCAGATGTACACCGATCGTGAAGCGCTCTATACCGAGGTCGCCGATGCTGTTGTGTCAGTCGACCATCGCAGCATCAACGAAGTTGCCCAGGCGGTGCTGCGATGCGCCGGCTGACCGTCCCGCTCGCCGATCGTTCCTACGATGTGGTTGTCGGTCGCGGCGTCGTGGCCGAACTGGCAACACTGCTCCCGTCCACGGCCAAGCGTGCAGCGGTCGTCACGCAAGTCGGCATTCCCACTGAGATCGAATTGCCTGGCGTCGAGGTCACTACGTTCACTATCGGCCAGGGCGAAAGCGCCAAGACGCTTGACACGATCGCGACGCTGATGAGTGGGTTCGCAGCAATGGGCCTGACCCGCCACGACGTCGTCATCGGTGTCGGTGGCGGCATGGTCACCGATATCGCCGGGTTCGCCGCAGCATCGTGGCACCGCGGGATTCCTGTTGTGCACGTGTCGACCAGTCTGCTCGGCATGGTCGACGCCGCCATTGGTGGCAAGACAGGCGTCAATCTACCCGAGGGCAAGAACCTCGTGGGGGCCTACTGGCAGCCGTCCGGAGTCCTGTGTGACCTGGAGTTCCTCGATACGTTGCCGCCCCGTGAAATGCGATGTGGCCTCGGCGAGATGGCGAAATACCACTTTTTGACCGGGGACGATCTCCTCGCTATGGACCTCGAAGAGCGGGTCGCCCGTTGCATTGAAATCAAGGCCGAGGTTGTGGCATCGGACGAGCGCGAGGGTGGGCGCCGTGCGCTTTTGAACTACGGCCATACGTTTGCGCACGCGCTGGAGATCGCGACCGGACACGAACTCGCCCATGGTGAAGCGGTGGCGATCGGCTTGATCTATGCCGCCGAACTTGGGTTCGAAATGGGCCGCATCGACGCAGCTCGAGTCCAGCAGCATCGCGATGTCGTTGCTGGCGAGTACGACCTCATGACGCAGCCGCCACCCGGCCTCGATGCTGACGAACTCCTCGCACTGATGCACCGCGACAAGAAGGCGCTCACCGGCTTGACCTTCATCCTCGACAGCGCACGCGGTGTCGAAGTCGTCACCGGCGTCGACGAGGCACCCGTTCGCGCGGTCATGTCTCGACTCTTGCGGTAGCGGCTATCTCTGGCTTACTGCCTGGCACACTGGGGTCATGGCCTTTGACACTCCGATTTCACTTGTTGGACCCAGACGGGCGCCAGCACAGATGCTGGCTGAGCAAGACATCGGCGGGCAGACAAGTGTGCACGACGGCGACACCGCCGACAAGCTCGGCCTCGTCGGTGCGCCGATCGAAGGGCCAACGCACTTCAGCCAGTTCGACCCCCTCGGTGTCTGCCTGTGGGGCCAGCGGTGGTTCGAAGACGGCTGCATCAGCTCACATTTCCTGAACATGGTCGTCGAAGGCGAAGAGGTCCGTCCGGCACTCACGCCGTCAACGGCGGCGGCGGCGACGATCGGTGCCGAGAAGGCCGATGGAACGCCCGTCCTGACTGGGACCGCATCCGTTGGCCGCGACGATGTGACCGACCTCGACGAGCGCCGCAAACGCGGCCAGGGCGACCCGGGCGAGCTGCACATCATCGATCAGATCTCTGTCGGTATGGACACCCTGCAGGGTCGTGAGCCGCACGTGGTCACCATGGGGTTTGACGAGCACAACGGCCCGCTCTATCCATTCACCCTGCAGCAGAAGCTTGACATGATCACCGAGCCGTGCAGTTGGTACAACGCCGATGGCGACAGCCCATGGGGCACGCCAATTGTACCGACCGAGATGCTGTCGGTCCTTGCCCACAAGCACGGCCCGCACCTGCCGGTCAGGCGTCCGTCCGTCGGACTGTTCATCGACCTCGAAGTCCGCTACGTCAACGGGCCGGTGTTCGTTGGCCGGAGCTATCAGCTCGATCACCAGGTGGTCGGCATCGGTCAATCGCGCCGCGTCGAGTCGTGGTGGACCGAAACCACACTCACCGATATCGAGACGGGCCTGCACGCTGCCACGGTGCTCTTGCACCAGGGCGTTTTCAAGGCGTCGTTCGCCGACTATCCAGCCGACGCGGGTCGTGAGACGGGTTGATCCCGAATGACGGCCCGAACGCGGGGTTTCCGGTTGCAGTAGCGAATGGTCCCAGCTCTTCGACCAATTCGAGGAGCGCTGCAGCCTGCCCTGGTGTCTACTCAACGAAGTGGCTGTCGAAGGTGGCCGCGAGATCCTGTTTTGAATCCGATGGGGCGGATGGACAACAGCCATCATCGTGGCGTACGGCATCATGTCCGCGATGCACGCCAAGCACAGTCAGTTTGGTCGACTTGCTCAACTTTCTGATGGATAGACCACGCCGACCTGGGCGCGGATTTCGTCGAGCAGACGCATCGTCTGCAACGAGTGGTCGAGCGTGACCACGTCGCTCTCAAGGTGCCCTGCCGCGATGCGCTCCATGGCGTGCGCAGCTTCGTGAGCGAGCCCCTCGTTGGGGATCTCGATCCGCTCGGCGGCGCCGTCAGCGCCAGAGACAGTGAACGCCGACGTGAACCAGAACGGGGACTCGACATCGATGCGGCCAGCCGTGCCCACGATCCGCGCGCTGAGGCCGCTCGTGCCGTCGAGTGACGTCTGGAAGGTGCTGAGTGCACCGCCGGGGAACGAAGCGACACCGGCGAGTGTGGCGTCGACACCTGACTCGGTCAGGCGCCCCATGGCCTTGACGACGTCGGGATACTCGTCGAGCACGTGGCACGCGAATGTGACCGGGTAGATACCGAGGTCGAGCAGCGCGCCGCCGGCCAGGTCGGGGCGTCGATGGCGCCCGTCTGTGGCGGGGATGTTGAGGGCAAAGTCGGCGTCGACGGTGAGTACTTTGCCGATTGCGCCATCGGCGATGCGACGCTTGAGTTCGACGTTGCCGGGGATGAACCACGTCCACATCGCCTCCATCAGGAAGCGATTGTTGCGGCGCGCGGCGTCGACCATTTCGGTCGCCTCCGCCGTGTTGATGGCGAAGGCCTTCTCACACAGCACGTGCTTGCCGGCATCGAGCGCAGCGACGGTCATGTCGCGATGGTGGCTGTGAGGTGAGGCGATGTAGACGATGTCGACGTGCGGATCGGCGAACAGTTCGTCGTAGCTTCCGTGAGCTTGGGGGATCGCGAATTTGGTGGCGAACTTGCTTGCTGACTCATGGGATCGGGATCCGACGGCGACGATCTCAGCATCGTCGAGCGTCTGGAGCGCCGCCGCCATCTTCGACGCGATTCCACCGGTTGCTGCAATTCCCCATCTCAAAGTCATGGAGGGGAACGTAGCGGTCAGTTGCGGGCGAGCAGCGATTCGATGAACACAGCGACGGCATCGTCGGCGTTGGTCCCGATCACTTCGTCTGCAGCTGCTATCGCTTGGCTCGAAGCATTGCCCATTGCGACGCCGTGGCCAGCCCACGCGAGCATTGCGGCGTCATTGTGGTTGTCACCGAATGCAATGACCTGTGCCCGGTCGATACCCCAGTCGCTGCAGAGATGCGCGAGCGCCGATGCCTTGGTGATGCCCTCGCCGGTTACTTCAACGAACTGCACGCCGCTTGTTGACACGGTCAACGGATCAACCAGCAGAGGTACGAGGTGTTCGCGCAGCGCTTCCTGAGTGATCTCGGGGTGACGGACCATCAGCTTGGTCGTGTGGTGCGCGGCGGTAGGGCGTGTCGGGAGGCCGCACTCGTCGCCGAGGTCTTCGTGCATCGAGGCGATGTCGTCAAACGATGCATCCCACCCGTTTCCGTGGTCGGTTTCCCAGCAGAACGCATACCGGTCGTCGATGTCGGTGAGTGCTGCGAAGAACCGGTCGACGTGAGCCGGATCGATCGGGAACCGGGTGGTGGCGCCGCTCAACATGTCGTGGATTAACGAACCGTTCGAGCAGACTGCGGTCGTGATGACCTCGGCCGGACGGAGCCGGGGGACCGCTGACGTCGTCGATCGGCCGGTGGCAGCGACGACGTGGATGCCAGCGGCGACGGCGTGTTGGACTGCAGTAATCGTGCGAGGCGAGAGGAGATGGTTGGGGCCGAACAGCGTTCCGTCTAGGTCGCTGGCAATGAGCCGGACGTCCGATCTGGTCAACGGATGCTCAGTGCAGTGTGCAGAAGGCGAACCATGCGAGCACGACCATACCGATGCCGAACGCCAGCTACTTCTTGAAGCGGTTGGCGATCTTGGCTTTGGTGAGTGCGAACCACTCTTGGGGAAGGCTGCGGAACGTCTCGGTGGCGAACTCGTCGGCGAGGAAACCCACGGCCTGCGAGTACGAGGGGTACGGGTGGACCGTGCCGAACAGCTTGCGCAGGCCGATGCCGTGGTCGATCATGATCGTAAACATGCCGATCATTTCCGCGGCACTGGGCCCGACAATGACGGCGCGCAGGATCTTGCCGGTGAATCGCTCAACGTCGACCGCGATGAACCCGTGTTCGAGGTCGTCGGTGAACCCGCGGTCGATGTCGGTGAGTTGCTTCACGTAACGCTTGCGTCCCCCTGCAGCCATGGCATCAACTTCGGCAACGGTGAGGCCGACCGAGGCGATCTGTGGGCGGCTGTACACGGCATTCGGGATGACCCGGGGGTCGCCAACTTTGGGGAGGGGGAGTGCGATCGCGCGAACCGTGCGACGGGCGAAGGAGTTCGCACCGTGCGTCGTTGCCGTGTTGCCCGTGATGTCGCCGACGGCGTACACCCCGTCGACCGACGTTCGGCCCCAGGTATCGGCGACAACGCCGCCTTTGGTAGTCTCAACGCCCGCTGCTTCGAGCCGGAGGTCACCGAGCGCCGGTCGACGACCGATCCCGATCAGGACCTTGTCGACGTCGGCAATGGTTGCGCCGTTCGTGAGGTGCGCGGTCTGTGTGGCCTCGTCGAACCTCTCGATCGAGGTGCCGAGGTGCACCTGCATTCCACGAGATTCGAAAACCTCTTGCATCGTGCTGGACACGAGCGGATCTTCGTTGCCCATGAGGCGGCCGGCCAGTTCGACAATGTGAACGGTGCTGCCGAGGTCGCCGAACGCTGTGGCCATCTCGATCGAGATGGCGCCGCCGCCGACCAGCACGACCGTGCCGGGAACCGACTCCAATTCGAAGATATTCTCGTTCGTCAGGACACGCTCCGCGCCGAGACCCTCGACCGGCATAACGATCGGCTTGGATCCGCCGCTGATGATCACGTTCTCGGCATGCACCTCGACCTGTCCGTTGGGGCCGTCGACCAGGACGACGTGGTGGTCGCCCGACTTCGGGGTGAGCTTGGCCCAGCCGCGCACGAGGTGGATTTTCTCGTGTTTTTCCATCTCGTGGTCTTCGCGTTGGGCAAGATCGTCACGCTTCGCGCGTACCCAGCCGAGCGGGTTGTCCTCACCGACCAGAGCAGCGTGGAGCAGTGCCTTCGACGGGACACAGCCGACATTTGTGCAGTCGCCGCCGACCTTGTCGCCCTCGATCAGCACGATGTCGTGGCCGAAGTTAGACAGACCGACAGCCATCGTCAGCCCGCCGGAACCGGCGCCGATGATCGCAGCCTTGTAGGTCTTCTTGGAGTCATGTCCAATCATGGTGTTTCCTGTTCCAGGGGGAGTGGCGCGCTGCTTGTGTTGTTCCGCCGCTTGAGAGTACGTGCGACCACGAGGCTGGCGACGAAGATGACGACGCTGGCAACGAGTGCGTAGGGATTGAGGCCATCGAGGCCCTTGTCGACTCGGTCGAGCGATGCACCAAGTAGCACGAACGAGATCGTGCCCGGCAGGGAGCCGAGCGCTGTGGCGGTGATGAAGGGGACGTACTTGATCCGCAGTGCACCCGCCGCGTAGTTAACGAGGTCGTAGGGGAGGAAAAGAAATCGGGTCAGGAGCACGGTCTCAAAGCTGTTGTCGCGCATCCGCTGCGACCAGCGTGCAATGAACGATTGCTGTTCGTCGCCGAGCGTGGCGGTGTCGTCGATCTTCGCGCTGAGGCTCCGCCCGATCACGAACGCAATGCTGGCTGACAGGTTGGCGCCGATGATCACGGCGATAACACCCACGACCGGTCCGAACAACACGCCACCGACGATCGTGAGCACGGAAGCAGGGAAGAGCACGATCGGGCGGGCGAGGTAGACCCCGACGTAGGCGAGGATGCCCCACCATGCACTCCCGACACTGTCGATGAACTTTTGTGCTGTGCCTGTGGCGCTCAGATCATTGGCTGACTGATAGTTGCGCCACAGCACGACCGCCGTGATCCAGATTGCAACAACAACCCCACGCTGCACCCAGATTCGACGGTTGTCCACCGGATCAGTCTCGTCGTCGATGTGACTGTCGGCAACGAGGGGAGATGCAGAAGTGTCGATGTCCATCGGATACTGCCAACCTGGGACGGCCAACAGAACTTCCGATAACAACACCAGTTTCGTCTTCGTTTCTCAATCGACAGTGTGCCGCGCCGAGTGGCCAGCCCGCGGTCAGACCGGCGGGTTGAAGAGCGGAGCTACCGGGTGCTCGTTGAGGGGTTGAGCCGGTGGCAGGGTGAGGCCGATCTGGGGCGGTCGCATTTGGTGGGTTTGGCCGTGGGGATCTTGGAGTGTGAAGTGGCCGCCCCCGAGGGGCTTGATACTCCAGTGCTGTTCGTGCAACAGGTGGTGATGAAACCAGCACAGTAAAACGAGGTTGGTTTGATCGGTTGATCCGCCGTCGGCCCAGTGTTTGGCGTGGTGGGCATCGCACGCGCCGGCAGCGGTGTGGCAGCCGTTCCACCGGCAGCCGTGGTCGCGCAGCGCAAGGACGTCGAAGAGCGAGTCAGATACTGATTGAGTACGCCGCCCGAAGTCGAGCACGGTGGATTGTCCGTTGGTGATCAGGCGATGGACGCTTGCGTCGCAGGCGATTCGGCGAACCGCTTCGGGTGTGATTGTGATGCGGCCGCTGTTTGTGTCGAGTGTGCCGCCTGTGGCTTGGGCGATCAGGTCGTCGTAATCGGAGGTGGCAACAAACCGTGGCCGGTTGCGTTTCTTGCCGGGCTCGTGCGGGGCGGTCGCAAGGTAGTTCTTGGCGAGTGTGACGAGGGCGTCGGCCTGACGCTGGGCTCGGGTGCGTTCGTCTTGCGTGGTGCGGCCGGAGAGATGACGGATTGCTGCGCGGACCAGATTGAAGCCCTCTGGGTCGAGGAGCGCGTCGAGGCGGCCCATGCTGTCGAGCAGGGATGACAGGTGGAGTTCTCGTGACTCGAACTGTTCTTGGGCGGTTTTGTCGGCGGCATCGGGGTCGTTGTGGAGCAGCCAGGTGGCGAGCAGCATTGTCAGATCGCCGGAGGCGAACTGCAGTGCCCAGCCGAGCAGCATTCGTTCGTCACGGGCGAATTCGCCGGCGATGTCGAAGGACCACAGGTCAATCAGTTGGCGGAGCGCGCTTTCGGCGAGGACACCGTCAGCGAACGTGGCTTTGACTTGGGGCATCTGCTGGATTCGTTCGGCGAGCCGCAGCGTCACGCTTGACGCCGACGGCGATTCGCCAGTGATTGACGACAGCCATGGTGTTGCTGAGCGGAACCCGGCCGTGACCCAGGCACCGGTTTCGAGTGCCCGCCACACGTGGTCGAGCTGTATCGAGCGGGTTCGTCGAAGCGTCCGGGTCGAGTCGTTGACAGCGACCATTGCGCCGCCCCCGCCAACCAGATCGATCACCCCCAGCTCCATACACACAACAATACATTTGGGGTGTCACAGAGTTTCCGAAGCCGGAACGTGTCAAGAGGTGTGAGACAAGTTTTCGTTGGGTTGGATCGCGAGCCGAGAGCTGGGTGGGCAGTCCCAGTAGCGGCGTGTGAGCTCGGCGTGGAGTGCCTGCATCGCGGTGTGGGACCCGAGGACGCCATGTTGCGCTTGGTTTGCCGGGTCGCGGAAGGCTTGCTCTTGGGCTGCGTGTTCGTTGGGGTGGACAACAGTTTTGTGATCGCCTTCCACCAGTGCGAGCTCGGCAAGCAGCAGCACGGCGTCGTTGCATTGCCTGGCGAGTCGCCCGGCTGCTGCTTCGGTGGCATGGAGACGAACGTGGTGTGGGGCAAAGCCGACGTCTGCAAGGGGTCCTCGCCGTTCGAGCCCCATTTTGGGTTGGCCCAGCAAGATGTGGAATACCGCGACCGTCGGGATGACATTCAACAGAACTGTTGAGAGGTGGTCGTGTCGGACGAGGTTGTCAGGCTTGTCGTCCATCGCCGCCAACGCTTGGATGTAGTCGCCCGAATACGCCAACAGGGCTCCCGCGATGCCTCGATAGAAGCCGTGACCAATGTCGGTGTCGAGTCCGTCGTGCTCGTAGGCGCCCAGGCTCCCCAGAAGCAGATCCCCAGCGATCACGTACTGGCTGTTGTTCATCAACCAGTCGAATCCCGCGGTGATGTTGGCTCTGTCGAACTGGAGACGTTTGCCAAGGCGCGCCTCGCTCGAGATCGTCCGACCATAACCGGCCATCACCAGCTTGTGGAAGTATTCGGCGTGCAGGCCAACGACGGCGGCGACGGCGTCGAGGTCGAACCCGCCAACAAAGACCCCCAATGCCCTGAACGCCCGCTGCTGTTCGGGCTCGAGGAGGTCATAGCTCCACGCCACGGTTGCTTCGAGGGCGCGTTGGCGTTGCCGCCGTCGCCCGCCCGACCGACAGCACAGTGAACCGGTCGCTCAAACCCTGCAACAGCTCTGCCGGTGTCAGTACCGTGATCCGGGCTGCAGCCAACTCGATCGCCAACGGCACCCCGTCTAAGTGCTCACACAACTGGCTCTTCCGTTGCCACGTTGTCTGGCGTGATCGAGAAATTTGGTTCGATCGCTACAGCTCGTTCGGCAAACAGTTGCACCGCCGGTGAATCAGCCCCGTCGGCCGACGTCCATGACAACGAAGCAAGGTTCATGACCTGCTCGCCCCCGACATCGAGTGCCTCGCGGCTGGTCGCCAACAACTCTGCCTCACCCCAGCGACTGCCAGACGGGTCTTGCCTCAACCGCCAACAGCGGCGATCGTGGCCAAACGATGCTCGGCCAACAATCGTCGAGCCCGATCCAGGTCGTCGATGCGGCCAATCAGACGGGTTGGACGCACCGGCAGATTCGACGACGGCGTGTTGTCAACAACACGCAACGGAGCGAATGCACCCTCGCCGACCTGCAACAGCAACATTGGTTCGTCCACGTCGCGTCACCGATGCACGCCAAGGTCGGTGGCTTCGACACGCGCTGCGGTACGCACTGCATCGGTCATCAACGTCTGGCCTCCTTCACCAGCCGGTACCCGGCCGCGGTGAGTGGACCGGCCCGAGCCGAACACGGGATTCATGCGGACGTTCGTGGCCGTCAGGTCATGAGATCATCGGCGCGTCGGCGTCGACGAACTGGGTCCGGAGTTCGCGTTTGAGTACTTTGCCGGTGGCGTTGCGGGGGAGTGCCTCGACGATGGCGATGTCGTTGGGGATTTTGAACTTCGCCAGTCGGGTGACGCAGTGTTCGATGACGGTTGATCGATCGAGTGTGGCGCCGGGTTTGAGTGCAATGACGGCGAGCCCGACCTCGCCCCATTTGTCGTTCGGGACGCCGATGATCGCTGCTTCGGCTACCTCGGGCAGCTGGTAGAGCACGTTCTCGATTTCTGCTGGGTAGACGTTCTCGCCACCTGAGATGTACATGTCTTTCCACCGGTCAACGATGAAGAAGAAGCCTTCGTCGTCGATGCGCGCGGCGTCGCCGGTCTTGAGCCATCGTCCTTCGAACGCAGCGATGGTGGCATCGGGGCGGTTCCAGTATCCGGGGGTGATGTTCGGTCCGGCAACCCACAGCTCGCCGATCTCGTCGGGGCCGCAGTCGCCGCCGTTGTCGTCGACGACGCGGGCCTCGGTGTGGAGCAGGACCTTGCCGGTGGACCCGATTTTGCGGAGCGCGTCGCCGGGATCGAGGAAGATACAGGCCGGACTGGTTTCGGTCATCCCGAACCCCTGGACCAGTGGCACGCCGCGTTCGAACCAGGTTTCCATGATCGTCAACGCGCAGGGCGCCCCACCGACTCCGGCAACCCTCAGGCGCGACAGGTCGGTGTCGGCGAAGTCGGGGTGTTGCATCATAAATTGGTAGGGCGCGGGCACCGCGAAGATGTGGGTGATGCCGTGTGCTGGATCGCCGAGCACGCTCAGGGTTTCGCCCGGGTCGAAGGCTTTGACGATCACGACCGTGCCGCCCGCATGCAGGACCGGATTGCTGTAGCAGTTCAACCCACCGGTGTGGAACAGCGGCAACACGTTCAGGTGAACGGTGTCGAGACCGATCCCGCCCGGGATGCCAAGGTTGATGGCATTCCAGAAGTTCATGCCATGTGTGATCATTGCGCCCTTGGGGAGCCCCGTTGTTCCCGACGTGTACATGATCGTGATCAGGTCATCGTGAGTGAGATCGGCCCGCCCGCCGTCCTCGCCGTCGAACAGCGCGAGCACCTTCTCGTAGGGACTGTCGGGGGTACCGCCATCGATCGCGAGTAGCTCGCCGATCGAGCAGAGCCGTTGCAGCTCTTGGGCAGCGTCTGCGAACGAGAGGTCGTGCACCAGCAGTATGGGCGAGCTGTCGTTGACGATGTACTCGAGCTCTGTCACCGTCAATCGCGAGTTCAACAGCACGCAGATCGCGCCGCGTCGAGCGCACGCGAACTGGATGTCGAAATATTCGACCCCGTTCTGGGCGAGCACGCCGACTCTGTCGCCGCGCCCGATACCAATGGACGCCAAGTGGGCTGCCATCGCGTCGATTCGGCGGTCGAGTTCGGCGTAGGTGAAGGTGCGCCCGCTGCCAAGGTCGCGGATGGCTTCCTTGTTCGGGCGTTGCGCGCTGTGATGGGCGATCCAGTCGTATGCGGGAACTGACCCGTGCCCTGTCGGCCGCGACGATGTCAGCGAGGCGGCTTTGTCACGATCGGCAACGAATTCGGACTGTGCTGCTGGTGTTGTCATGCGATGTCTCTTTACTCTTCGTTGTTGGTGGAAGAAATTGGCGCGGTGGCGACGAGTTCTCGTCCGTCACAGCTGTGGAGATTATGCCCCGGGTCTCGCGCCGCCAGACTATGGGAGGCGCGACACCCGGGTACGAACGGTGACTTGGGAACGAGCTGTGTCTCAGGCTCCTGGCGGTGTGTACGCAGGGGACAATTTCATTGCCGCGTCCACTTCCGCAGCGGTCAGCAACGGCGTCGCTGTCATGGAGGAAATTCCGCCGCTGGCTTGGACGGTGTATATAGCAGCGGTCGCGGATGCCTGGTCGGGAATGTCGACGATGAGCACGACGCCCGCCCCATTCCCGCTGAAATAGCACACGTCGAGGGAGCCGCCAAGGCTGGCGACCAGACCTTCGATCGCTGCCTGTCGGCCGGTCCCGCCGTCCTTGATCGCCCCGGCCGCACCAGCGGTGCTGTATTCGGCTGTCCAGAGAAACTTCATGGTGAACTGCTTTCTTTGCTGTTGGAGTCAGGCGGTGTCGCCCGGCATGCGTCCAACGATCTCGTAGCGCGGTGAGATATGACCCAGATGCCGGTGAGATCCAGCAACACCAGAGCCCAGATCCGGCGTGTGGGCAGCCCAAATACCGGATTGGGCTAGAGTTCGCTTGGGGTCTGGGTGATCGGGATACGGCGACTGAAATGTTGAAATTTATTGATGGTCGGTGCTCATGGCGCTGACGTATGCGATCCTTGGCCCACTCGAAGTCCTCGACGGCGAACGCGCCGGCACCGCCGATACCCGCTTAAAGACCCGTTCACCGGGCTACGTGCTCGAGCTGGCTCCCCGAGACGTCGATGCTCATCGTTTCCGTCAACTGGTCGAAGATGCACGAGCGGTGTTGCCGCACGACCCGGCCCAAGCTCGACGGTTGCTCGTAGCGGCCCTGGCGCTCTGGCGCGGCCCAGCCCTTGGCGACTTTGAGTACGCCGAGTTCGCAGCAGCCGAAATCCGCGGCCTGGAGGAAGAGCGGCTCGCGGCAATCGAGTTACTCCACACCGCTGAGCTCGCCCTTGAACACCATCTGGAAGTGATCCCGAAGCTGTCTTCACTCGTGACTGAGCATCCATATCGGGAACAATTACACGCGCTGTTGATCACTGCGTTGTACCGGTCGGGGAGGCAGGCCGACGCGCTGAGGGCCTACCAGGACCTGCGTCGCCGACTCCGTGACGATCTGGGTATCGATCCATCGCCTGAGCTGGTTGCTCTCGAAACCGAAGTGCTGCTCCAAAGCGGGTCGTTGCAGCCGAGCGCACGCGCACGTCGACACGATGCCCCCGATCGAGGCGACGTCGGACGTCGGGCGCCCATCCCGAACCACAACTTGCCAGCGCACCTCACGAGGTTCGTCGGCCGCGTCAATGAGTTGGCCGTTGTCGTGGAGTTGATCGAAGCAAATCGATTGGTCACGGTCGTCGGGGCCGGAGGAGCAGGCAAGACGCGCCTCGCCGTTGAGGTGGCCTCGTCGCTCGTGACTGCGTTGGTTGACCGCGTCGTCTTTGTCGACCTTGCGACGGTGATCGACTCGGAACTTGTTGATCAGGCGGTCTTCGCCGCAGCCGGGGCGACTGAATTGCCACATCGTTCGGTGCGCGAGTCCCTCGTGGAACACCTCGTTGATCACAACCTGCTGATCGTCCTCGACAACTGTGAGCACGTGACCAGCGCCGCTGCTTCGATCGCGGGCTACATCCTTTCGCAAGCGACGGGCCTGCGAATCCTGGCGACGAGCCAACACGTGCTCAAGGTTTCCGGCGAGACGGTGTATCCAATTCCACCCATGGCAACGTCGTCGACGCCCGGCGCTGGAGGCGAACTTTCCAGCGAAGCAGCCAGGTTGTTCGTTGACCATGCGCAGCGAGCCCGGCCGGGATTTGTTCCGACCGCAGATGACGCAGCGCACATCGGGGCGATCGTGCGCCAGCTCGATGGAATCCCGTTGGCGATCGAGTTGGCAGCGGCGCGGACGCGCATGATGATGGTCTCCGATATTGCATCCCACTTGACCTCGCGGTTGAGCATCTTGACCGGCGGCTCGTCGACCGTCAGACGTCAGGAAACTCTGGAAGCGACGGTGGCGTGGTCGTATGACCTCACACAAGGTCGAGAGCGCGATCTCTTTTCGTCTTTGTCGATCTTTGCGGGGGCGTTCGCGCACGACGCAGCGGCCGCTGTCGGCGGGATCGATGACCCGATCGAGGCCTTCGAACTGTTGGGCAGGCTCGTCGACAAATCGCTGGTGTTCGTCGACGCCACAGGTGATGAGATCAGGTACCGGCTGCTGGAAACACTTCGCATATTCGGCGCGGCTCGACTCGCAGAACGCGGTGAGGATCAACCCGTCGCCGCGCGTCACGCAAGGCATCACCTCACCTTGGTGCGCGGCGGGGACGACCTCCTCGGTGGGCCCGACCAGGGAATCTGGCAGCGCCGATTTCGCTCTTCGGCACCCGATCTTCGAACGGCGCTCGATTGGCTGATCACACGCCGCCCCGATGAAGCACTGGTGGCGGCGGCGGGGCTCGGCCGCTATTGGTATCGCGAAGGTTCCTTTGTGGAAGGGACGGTGTTTCTCGAACGAGCCTTGGGGGCCGCCAATGAGACCTCCAGCTCGGAACGAGCACACGCGCTCAGATGGCTGGCCGGCTTCAAATACCTGTCCGGCCTGGTCGACGAGTCCCGTCGGATTGGCATTGAAGCGGTCGCGTTGGCACGAGAAGTCGGTGACCATGTTGCGCTCAGCGGCTCACTCAACCTGCTCGGAATGGCAGCGGAAAGCGACGGCGAGTTGCGGGACGCCCTGGCCTATTACGAGGAAGCGGTCGATGCAGAGGAACGAAGTAGCGGGCACAAGCCGGCTGCGGTGCTGTGGAACATCGGCGTGGTCTGCGTCGATCTTGCCGACATCGGTGGCGTCGAGAAGATTGTCCAAGTCCTGCGCGACGCCAGCCAGTCAGGCGGCGCCGTGGTTGGTTTGGCAAACGCCGACTTGTTGCAGTCCCACGTTGCCATCGTCAGCGGCGACCTCCAATCTGCACGCGAATTGGCCGCAAGGGCCCTTGCCGTATTTTCGCGACTTGGCAGTGAGCCCGACATCGCACAGGCGAACGAGCGACTGGCCGAGATCAGCGGCCTCGAAGGTGACCTCGCAGGTGTGGATCGTCACCTGACGGTGGCGTCTGAGTTGGAAGCGGACCTCGACCCCAAGCACCACTGGCGGGCGAATCTGGTGAGGTCCCGCCGGGCGCTCGCGACCGGAGACATCGCGAGCGCCACGGCGAGTTTGGGGCACGTGTTGCTGGCGGCCGTCGACTGTGAGCACCCGTTTTTGTTGTCGTCGTTTCTGCACGAAACGTCACGTTTGGCTTTCATGAAGGGCGATGTCACCGATGCCGCGTCGCTCATCGGCACGGTAGAGCGGATTGCCGGGCAACCGGAAGTGACGCTCGCCGAGTTCGTTCTCGACGAGGCTCGCGAGCTGCGTGCGTACCTGGTCGCAGCGCTCGGTGCTGAGGCGGCTGGGCGCGAGATCCACCACGGGGCAACGATCACCGTCACCGACGCATTCGAGATCAGCCGCCGTTGCCTCGGCCAGTAGCGGTTCTCCGCCGGGTCACATCCGGCCCATCGAAGAGTCGCATCGCCGCGCCGGCGTTACTCCGTCAGCAGTCACGGCGTTGACACCGAACAAGTTGTGCTGATTGTCCTCGGCTCAGCAGTCAGCGCCGCACAACGCCTCAAGGTCAGAGGGCACCTCAATGACGCCGACGCCACCAAAGACCTCGGCGAGCGCGTTCTGCGTCGACTCGCCGAAGTAGCCGTCGATAGCGATGTCGTAGCCGAGGGAAACAAGCCGCTCCTGAAGGATCGTGACCGTTTCACCCTTGTGGCAAATGTGGAGAGGGTAAGCCCCGTCGAACTCCACGTAACCAACGGGGCACGAAGTGGCCTCGGCTGCACCCTCGTCGTTGTCGGGCCAGGTGATCTCGACGATCAGATCGAAACTGGCGTTACCGAACTCCGATTGCACCACGACGAGGTACTCGCCGTCCATCTCGAGCGGATCGACGAGCGCATACCGGCCCCCGGTGAGCAGGCGGTCGTCAGGGGCGTACAGATCAAAGACTGCATTCTCTGACAGCAGCTCGAGCGACATGCGCTGGCCTGCGCTGGCTCCGAACAGATACCCGTTGACAGTGCCACGCACGACGCCATCAGAAACGGTCGTTCCCGTTGACTCCGAAGGGAACTGGACGCGTTTGTAGATGCCATACGGACCGTAAACATTTCCAGGATTTCGTTCGTCCGCAGGGGCGGCCGATGCGTCGGACGCAGGGTTGGACACAGGGTCGGCGACAGCTGCGGGCGGCGCAGGCACAGCTGTTTCATCGCTTGCATTGGACGAAGCTTCGACGGTCGTTGCAGGTGGGGCCACCGGAGTCGATGACGACTCGGTCCCGCAGGCGGTGAGTACGAGACCACCAACGACGACAATTTGGACGATGGCGCGACGACGGAACCTCATCGTTCGCGGTACTTCTCGATCTCCGCAGTGAGCTGTTTTGCATCGTCGTCGGAGAGCTTCCACGTGTACACAGCCCCGGATGTCTTGACCGTGACGACATCTGCCCCGAGCTGACGATCGTGATGCACCGACGACACGGTTCGCATCGGGATGCGCACTTCGTCGTCGCGTCGGAGGCGTCTCGTATGGGTGCGGACAATTTCGTCCGGCTTGACCTCGACGGAACCGTTGTTTCCATCTTCTTTTACCGTGAATTTACCCATCGTTCGCTCCCTCGTTGTTGCAGCCGACGGTAACTCATCTCCGTTGTTCGTTCAAACACCTGAATGTTGCAGAACGGCCTGGGCCGGTGCCCTCTGTGACAGGCGATCTCTACGATTGGCCGTACCGACTCTCCCCGCTGCAAAACCGAGCGCATGTGGAGGAAACCATGAACATCAATCTCGCCGTCATCCATGGCACGATCATTAACGACGCCGTTGTTCGAGCATTGCCAGCTGGGACCGATGTTGCGCAGTTCGATGTCTCGACATCGGTCGAGCGTGAGGGACGCACCGTCAACGCGTCGGTCCCGGTGGCACTGCACGAACCGAGTAGCGCCGTTCTTGCCACGCTCGTCAGCGGCGCTGATGTGGCGGTCCTCGGGAGAGTTGAGCGCCGATTCTTCCGGTCGGGTGGCGCCACACAGAGCCGGACCGAACTGATTGCTGAACGTGTCGTACCCGCCCGTCGTGCCAAGACCGTGCGATTGCTGTTTGCTCAAGCGGCGGAATCATTGACAGGCTGATGACGACAAGCTGATGACGACAAGCTGATGACGACAGGTGATGGGGCCTACGTGGATAAGTGTTTATGTCGTGGTGCTACTGGCCTCATGGCGCTGACGGAAATCCCCGACTTCCCGATTTCCGATCAATTTGGCCGCATCCGCGAACTGCGTGTTGCACGCGAACCAATGCGGCTTGCGCTCAATGCCCTCAGCGTGTCGCGCCAGCAGCGCGGTGAAGGTCACCATGTCTTGGTCTTGCCAGGCTTCGGTACGAATGATTCGTCGACGCTTCTCCTGCGCTCCTACCTACGTAGCTTGGGTTACAAGGTGACTGGTTTGGGGGCTCGGCGCACGTCGACCTCACTGGGTAAGCAGTCGCCGCTCAGAGACGCAATCGAAAAACAGATCCTCGAACGGTCCTCTCGGCCCATCACGCGGCCAATCACGTCGATTTACAGCCGCCACGACGGCGTCGTGTCCTGGCAGGCGTGCGTTGATCCCGATCCGGCCACCGACAACGTCGAAGTCCAGAGCAGCCACTGCGGGCTCGGTATCGACCCTGACGTTCTCAAAGTTGTCGCAAAGGCGATCCACCGCGCCGAACGCTGAGTGAGCCGAACGTTGACTCAGCTGACGCTGCGGACGACGAGTCCGGTGCGCAGCTTCGGCGTGAAGAACGTTGACTTCGGTGGCATCAGCAGCCCTTCGCGAGCGGTGCGTTCGATTTCGGCCACGCTCACCGGACGGATCAGTACTGCAGCTGTTGCGCGGCCACCGGTCGCGGCTTCGACGGCACGCTCGACGCCGTGCTGGTACGTGACGCTGTGCGGCGTGTCGGCAAGGACGTGCTCAAGCCAGGCGCCATCAAGTGAGCGAACACCATCAAAAGCACCGTCCTTCGGTGTGAGCCACTGGCCGCTGCCATTGGGTCCAATGAGACACAGTGCGCCCCGTTCGTTCATCTCCGCCAACGTTGCAGCCGACGGCGTGCCGGCATCGCTACGAACGAACGCTGTGTCGAGTGCGGCGACCAGATCGTCGTATGAGATGTCGGTGTAGAGGCGGTGGATGGCCTCGACGCTGAGCTGGTCGGCGACCAGCTCGCTGACGAATGCCAGCGTGTCTTCGGCAGGCGATCCGGCGAGGCCTTGGCGACGCACTTCGTCCCGGAACGTCCGGCTGATGCCGTAGCGATGGTGGCCGTCGGCGATGAGTACGTCATCCGAACCGACCTTGGTAGCAATCGCCGCAACGCGCTCGGGGTCGGCAACGCGCTCGATGATGTGTTCGACACCTTCAACGGTCACCGACGACAGCAATTCGCCAGGCTCGGCGAGCAGGTCGGTCAGGCCATCGGCGAGTGACAGACCCCATACCGGTGACATATTGGCCCCGGTTGCACGTGTCAGGTCGAGGCGGTCAGTCGAGGCCTTGGGCGTGACTCGTTCGTGCGGCAAAACGCCGCCGGCACCTTCATCAACGACTTCGAGGCCACCGAGAACGCCAGCAATGTCGCGGGCCGCGCCCGTGGCATCGGTGAAGCGCATCCGGTAGATCGTGAACGTCGGAGCATCGTCGAACTCGAGCACGCCAGCATCGATCCACTCGCGCAGCATCTTGCCGGCTTGGTCATAGCGGTCAGCGCCGTCGGACTCGCGCGGGACATCGACGTGGGTGATGTTGAACTGATGACGATTGTTCAAGTCGTCGATATCGGTTGGGGAGAGGACGTCATACGGCGGAGCGATCAGGTCGTCGATCTGGCGATCGGCGTAGCGCAGTGCAGGGAACGGAGTGAAGCGTGGCACCCCTCAAGCATGCCAGTGATCTGCCACGATGCCGAGATGCGAATCGAGCCTGTGTCCATCGATCGGATCGAGACCGTGCTGTGCGACCTCGACGGAGTGGTCTGGTTGGCCCATGAACCAATTCCCGGTTCCGTTGAAGCCATCGCCGCCCTCCGTGCAGCTGGACGCCGCGTCGTCTTCGTCACGAACAACTCGGCAGCGATGATCGCCGAGCACGAGGCGTCGCTGGAAGCCATCGGTATTCCGGCTGTCGGTGAGGTGATCAGCTCCGCGGTGGCAGCGGCGCTCCTCGTTGAGCCGGGTGAGCGTGTTCTCGTGACTGGCGGGCCAGGGGTGGTCGAGGCGGTCGAAGCGAGCGGAGCGATTGCGGTGGTCAACGACGGCACGGTCGATGGTCGCAATGGCGGGTTCGATGCCGTGCTGGTCGGGCTGCATCGCGATTTCGACTATCAACGGCTCGCGGCTGCCGCTGCTGCGATCCACTCCGGCGCCCGACTCGTCGGCACCAACTCCGACAGCACATATCCCACACCGCGTGGCCTCGAACCCGGTGGAGGTTCGATTCTGGCTGCGGTCGCCACGGCTGGTGACGCCGTACCGACGATTGCTGGCAAGCCCCACGCCCCGATGGCCCGAGCAATCGCCCAGCACCTTTCGACTGACGAGGCTCCCTTTGACCCGGCCACTGCGGTGATGGTCGGGGATCGGCCGGAGACCGACGGCCTCATGGCTGTTCGAATCGGCTGCCGCTTCGCGCTTGTCCGATCCGGGGTGAACGGCCCGGTCAACGACCTGGCGGGCCTCGACGGTCTGGTCATCGACTTCGACCTTCCGGATCTCGCTGCCCTCGCTGCACTCCTTCTTGCCTGAGTACTCCTTCTTGACGCAGCACTGAACCGAGCAAGGACGAATGCCCGACGAGTACGCTGGGGGAATGGCAACTTCACCTCTTCAGAAGCTGATTGACGCCGGCATGCAATTCGCTGAGCCGACACGAAAACAAGCCGAGAAAATTGTCCAGAAGCTCGTCAAGGCGGGCGATGTGCAAAAGGGTGAGGCCGACAAGGTCATCACGCAGCTGATCGAGCGCGGCAAAGAAACCACGGAGAAGGTCGCCGATGCGGTGCAGCGCGAAGTTGCCAAGCAGGTCGGCTGGATGTCGGAACGTTTCGACGAATTGGAAGATCGCTTCGAAGATCTTGCTGAGCAGCTCGCTGACCGCGTCGGGGCCAACGACAAAAAGAAGGCAGCAGCCACCACGGCCCCAGCCACCAAGAAGCCCCCAGCTCAGAAGAAGGCTCCAGCCAAGAAGTCGGCAGCCAAGCAGAAGGCTCCAGCCAAGAAGTCGGCAGCCAAGAAGTCGGCAGCCAAGAAGAAGGCCCCCGCCAAGAAGAAGGCTCCAGCCAAGAAGAAGGCCCCCGCCAAGAAGTCGGCAGCGGTTGGATCGTCGGGCGTTCGCAAGATCGCCACGAAGCGTTCCGCACGCTCGGACTGATCTGACGTCATGGCGCCCCGTCGTCGGCTGGATGCCGAGCTGGTCCGTCGTGAACTCACGTCCAGCCGTACCGAAGCGCAGACCATGATCGCGGCCAACCGTGTCTTGGTGAACGGTTCGATTGCCGACAAGGGTTCGCGCCAGGTCGCTCCAGGTGACGCTGTCATCATCGAAGGGCCGCCCGCACGATTCGTCGGTCGGGGCGCTGAGAAGCTCGAAGGCGCGCTCGAACGGTTTCAACTTGACGTGTCGGGTCTCCGTGCACTCGATGCCGGGGCATCGACCGGCGGATTCACTGACTGTCTCCTGCAGCGCGGCGCTCGCCAGGTCGTCGCGCTTGACGTCGGCCATGGCCAACTCCATGAACGACTCCGTGCCGATCACCGCGTCGTCAACATGGAGCGGACCAACGTTCGCCACATCAGTGCCGACGACATCGGCGGGCCCGTCGACATCGTCGTCGGTGACCTGTCGTTCATCTCACTGACGTTGGTCATTCCCGCACTGGTCTCGGTGTGCCAACCTGAAGCCCCCATGGTGATGCTTGTCAAACCGCAGTTCGAAGCTGGCCGATCCGAGGTGGGTAAAGGGCGCGGCATCATCACCGACCCGGCCATTCACGAACGCGTGAAGGGTGAGGTCGCCGACGCGTTCGTGGCGTCAGGCTGCTCGATCGTCGACTGGGCCGTCTCGCCGATCACCGGCGCTGATGGCAACGTGGAATTCCTGGTGTGGGTCACAGCTCCCGTCACGGAAGTCACGGAAGTCACGGAAGTCACGGAGTGAGCGGTGTCGCACTCGTTGCTCACCATGAACGAGGCACGGCGCGGTCGCACGCCCTTTTCTCGGCAGCGTGGTGTTCGGAGCACGGCCACGACTTCTGGATGCCAACCCAAGACGCCGACGCGCTCGACCTCGCCGAGCACCGGAGCCGCCGCCCCGTTGCCGAGGCAGACGTCGTCCTGAGCCTCGGCGGCGACGGCACGATGCTGCGCAGCGTCGGTCTCCTCGACGGGGCAGCGACCCCGCTCCTCGGCGTCAACCTGGGTTCGCTCGGCTATCTGACCGAAGTTGAGCCCGAGAACCTCGCCGATGCGCTCGCCAAGTTCTTTGCCGGACCGGAAACAGGGGAGTGGAGCATCGACGATCGGATGATGCTCGATGTCTCGGTCAACGGTGTGCGTGCAGGGCGTGCGCTGAATGAGGCGGTTGTCGAAAAGAGCGAGTCCGGCCACACCATCCGGCTCCTCGCACGCATCGATGGCGAGCCGTTCACGCACTACGCGGCCGATGGCCTGATCGTTGCGACTCCGACCGGTTCGACTGCCTACTCGTTGTCTGCGCGCGGCCCCATCGTGTCGCCCCGTCACCGGGCAGTTCTGCTGACGCCTGTGTCGCCGCACATGCTTTTCGATCGGTCGCTGGTGCTCGACCCGTCCGAAATCGTCGAGATTGAGGTTTCGGGCCACCGGCGCGCCGCGTTGGCCATCGATGGCCAGCCGGTGACGCGACTTGACGACGGTGACATCGTCACGTGCATTCCGTCGGATGTCACCGCAAACTTCGTCCGGTTCGGCGCGTATCGCTACCATCAGATCCTGAAGGCGAAGTTCGGTCTCGCCGACCGTTAGCGAGTAGCGAGTAGCAGGTAGCAGGTAGCAGGGACACTGCATCAATCGAACAAAAGTTCGATTGAATCCGCAACTCTGTGACACTCGGTTGCAATACTGGGTTTCGTGTTGACTGAACTCCACATCGAGAACCTCGGCGTCATCGAACGCCTCGAACTCATACTCGGAGCCGGGCTGACTGCTCTCACGGGCGAAACCGGCGCTGGTAAGACGATGTTGGTCGATGCGATCGAGCTGCTTGTCGGCGGTCGAGCCGATGCGTCGATCGTGCGTTATGGCGCTGCAGAAGCACGGGTCGACGGGCGCTTCGTGGCTGCTGATGGCACCGAAACAATTCTGAGCCGAGTGGTCCCAGCCGTTGGGCGGTCGCGGGCCTACGTCAATGGTCGGCTCGCCACCGTGACGCTGCTTGCCGATGCCGCAGCCGATGCCGTCGACCTGCACGGACAGCACGCCCATCAGCACCTCTTGTCGACCGCCACGCAACGCGCGGCCCTCGACACCTACGGAAATGTCGATCTCGCACCGCTCCGCGCAGCCAGAGGACGCCTCACCGAGATCGACGCCGGCCTTGCGGCATTGGGCGGCGACGAACGCGCCCGTGCTCGCGAGATGGACCTTCTGCGCTATCAGGTCGACGAACTCGACGCGGCAAACATCGTCGACGCTGGCGAAGACACCGTGCTCGACGCCGAAGAGTCCGTGCTCGCTGACGCGTCGGCGCACCGCGAGGGCGGCACGACGGCGTATGGGTTACTCGCTGACGATGACGGTGCTCGCGATTCTCTGGGCAACGCACTTGCTGCGATCGACGGGCGCCAGCCATACGTCAGCCACGCAACTCGGCTGCACGAGGTGCTCGCCGAAGTCGACGACCTGATCGCAGAACTGCGTGACGTCGCCGACGCGATCGACGAGTCGCCCGAACGCCTCACCGAACTTCGCGAGCGGCGTCAATTGCTCAAGGATCTGCAACGCAAGTACGGCGACGGTCTCAGTGCCGTGATGGTTTTTCATGCCGAGTCGGAAGACCGTTTGCGTGAACTCGAAAGATTCGACGAGCACGCTGCGGCGCTCGACGTCGAACGACAGTCGGCCCTGATCGAGGAACGCGCCGCGGCCGAAGCTGTCGGGAGTGCCCGTCGAGCGGCGGCGCCGAAACTGGCAGCAGCCGTCCAACAGCGGTTACGGACGCTGGCGATGCCGAATGCGGCGATTGCGGTCGAAGTAGGTGAGCACGCTGACGACCATCCAGGCGATCGCGTCCAGTTCCTCCTCGCCGCCAACCCAGGGTCACCGGTTCTCCCGCTCAACCGCGTGGCATCTGGCGGTGAACTCGCGCGAGCGATGCTGGCGCTGCGGCTCGTGCTTTCCGAAGCATCCGCATCCTCATCCGGCACCTCGGGCCATGACACGTTGGTGTTTGACGAAGTCGACGCCGGCATCGGGGGAGAGGCCGCACAAGCTGTCGGCGACGCCCTCGCCAGGCTCGGCCGTCACCACCAGGTTCTCGTGGTCACGCACCTCGCTCAGGTTGCCGCTGCCGCAGAGTCACAGATCTCGGTGTCGAAGAAGGTCAGGAAGGGCGCAACCTTTGCCTCGGCCAAGCGGCTCGAGGGTGATGAGCGGGTCGAAGAGATTGCTCGGATGCTGTCCGGCAAGTCGACCGACTCGGCACTCGAGCACGCCCGAGAACTACTGACATGAAATTTCGGCGCAAGAGAGCCCTCAGGCTCTGCGAAGCGGGGTATGGTGATTTTCCGTCGTGTTGTTCTCTGACGGAGGTCTGAAATGCCCAAGCACATTTTCGTGACAGGAGGAGTTGCCAGCTCTCTTGGCAAGGGCCTCACTGCATCGTCATTGGGTCGGCTGCTGAAGCATCGAGGGCTACGCGTCACGCTCCAGAAGCTCGACCCGTACATCAACATTGACCCGGGCACGATGAACCCGTTCGAACACGGTGAAGTCTTCGTCACCGACGACGGCGGAGAGACCGACCTTGACCTCGGTCACTACGAGCGTTTCATCGACGAGAATCTGTCGCGCAACTCGAACGCCACCACTGGCTCGATCTATCAGTCGGTCCTCGCTGCCGAACGACGCGGCGACTACCTCGGCAAGACCGTTCAGGTCATCCCGCACATCACGGACGAAATCAAACGCCGCGTCGAGCGTGTGGCGCGCAACGATGTCGACGTCGTCATCACCGAGGTTGGCGGCACCGTTGGCGACATCGAGATCCTCCCGTTCCTCGAAGCGATCCGCCAATTCCGCAACATGGTCGGACGTGACAACGTGTGCTACATCCACGTGACGCTCGTGCCGTTCATCGGCCCAGCTGGCGAGCAGAAAACCAAGCCGACACAGCACTCGGTCACCGAACTCCGGAGCCGCGGCATCCAGCCAGACGTCATCGTGTGCCGCAGCGAGGAGCCGCTGAGCGACGACCTGAAGCGCAAGGTCTCGGCCATGTGCGACGTCGAGCTACGTGCCGTCATCAATGCCGCCGACGCCAACAACATCTACGAGCTCCCACTCATTCTCCACGACGAGGGCCTCGACGACTTCGTGTGTGACGTGCTGCGCATAGCGGGCGAAGTCGACCTCACGTACTGGCAGCAGTTCGTGAAGAAGGTCGAAGCCGCCGTCAAGCCGGTCCGCATCGGTCTCATTGGCAAGTACATCCAGCTTCCCGACGCCTACTTGTCGGTCGTCGAAAGCTTGAAGCACGCTGGCTTCCACCACGGTGCTGACGTCGAGATCGAATGGATCCAGTCCGAGAATGTCGAAGGCCTTCTCGCTGCTGGCCAACTGAGCCATCTCGACGGAATTGTCATTCCCGGCGGTTTCGGCTCACGCGGTGTCGAAGGCAAGATTGCCGCTGCCAAATATGCGCGAGAGGAGGCCGTCCCGTGTCTTGGCATCTGCCTCGGACTGCAGGCGATGACCATCGACTATGCCCGCAACGTTGTCGGCCTGACCGACGCGAACTCGACCGAGTTCGATCCGACCACCCACCACCCTGTGATCGACCTAATGCTCGACCAACGTGGCATCGAAGACAAGGGCGGCACGATGCGCCTGGGCGCCTACTACGCGGTGCTTGCTGCCGGGTCGCAGGTCGCAGCTGCGTACGGCGAGCCGGTCGTTTCCGAGCGCCACCGTCATCGCTACGAGTTCAACGAGCAGTACCGCAGCCAGCTCGAAGAGCACGGCCTCTGGTGCTCCGGAACGTCGCCAGACAGTCGCCTGGTCGAGTTCATCGAACTGCCAGGTCATCCGTTCTGGGTCGCCACGCAGGCGCATCCCGAATTCAAGAGCCGTCCCGACCGGCCGCATCCGCTGTTCCGTGAACTGATTGCTGCGGCACTCGAGCGGCGCACTGCCACGTCATCCGACGAGTCACCTGTCGTCCCGGCGTCGCCCGAACCGTCACTGACCTGAGCAATGTCTGAATTTAAGCGAGTCAGCGAGTCGCTGGCCTACCAGGGCTACGTCTGGCACGTCGCGGTCGCCGAGTTCATTGCACCTGACGGCACACGGTTCACGCGTGACATCGTGCGCTCTCCGGGTGCTGTCGGCGTTGTTCCACTGGTGTTCGATGCCGAGGGCAATGCGTCCACCGTGCTCGTCAAGCAGTACCGCCCGCCCTACGACGCCGTCGTGATCGAGATCCCAGCCGGGATGCGTGACATCGCCGGCGAAGACACCGCCGAGGTCGCGCGTCGAGAACTCATCGAAGAGGCTGGCCTGATCGCTGGCAACCTCGAACTGCTCGCCGAGACGTATCCCTCGCCGGGCATGACCGACTCGGTGATGTCGATCTATCTCGCAACGAACTGCACTCCCACCGCCACTGATCGCCAGGGCCCCGAAGAGGCCTACATGGAAATCCTCCACATACCCCTCGTCGACGCACTTGCGATGATCGACTCCGGCGAGATCTGCGACGCCAAGACAGTCACGGGTCTGCTGCTCGCCGAACGACGGCTGCGCTCCGCCGACGCTTCCTGAGCCGCTATGGCGCGTGTCGAACTCCCGATTGAGGTCGAGGAGTTCCTGTCGTGGATGGTTGCCGAAAAGGGCCGCTCACCGAACACGTTGGCGGCCTATCGGCGTGATCTCGCTGCGTACTGGACATGGCTGCGCAGCCGTGAACGGACGGTGCTCGATGTTGCCCATGGCGAACTCGTCGAGTTTGTCGCCGGACGTCGTGCATCTGAAGCGGCGACGTCTTCGATTGCACGCCAGCTTGCAGCGATCCGCATGCTGCACCGGTATCTGGCGATCGAGGGGGAACGTCCAGACGATCCGGCCGCCGACCTCGAAGGCGTGCGCGTCCCATCCGGTATTCCAAAGCCACTCGACGAAGCGCAAGTCACCAGCCTGCTCGACGCAGTGATCGGCACCGCGCCAGCAGACCATCGCGATCGTGCTCTTCTCGAGTTGCTTTACGCCACCGGTGCCCGGATCTCTGAGGCGGTCGGGCTCTCGATTGGTGATATCAACCTCGACGATCGCCTGGTCCGCCTCTATGGCAAAGGTGCCAAAGAACGGATCGTGCCATTTGGGGGGAGCGCAGCACGCGCCTGTGACGAATGGTTTTCCACGTCAGGCCGGGCCCGTCTCATCCCAACACAGTGGAAACGTCGGGGCGACGCAGAGGCGGTCTTCCTCAACACTCGCGGTGGTCGGCTGACTCGACAAGCGGCCTGGTTGGTCGTTAAAAAGTACGGCCAGCGGGCCGGTATCACTGATCAACTTTCGCCGCACATCTTGCGCCACTCGTGCGCCACCCACCTCCTCGATCACGGAGCGGATCTGCGCGTGGTGCAGGAGATGCTCGGTCATGCATCGATCTCGACGACCCAGGTGTACACGCGGGTCAGCCAGGAACGTCTGTGGGACGTGTATCGGTCGAGCCATCCCCGGGCCACACTGCACTGATGGCGTCGATGCTGCTGAACCCGGTCAAGTGGTGGCACCTGATTGCTCGCTTCGTCTCGTCGTTGCCCGGAACCCCACCATCGGTTGCCAACGAGATCTGGGCAGATGATCACTTGACCAAGGGGGAGCGGTCGCTCTGGGTGCAGCTCAGCAATCAAGATCGCCGCCACAGCATCGCGGTAGCTCAACGCTTCGTCGAGGATCGGCCCGATGCAACCGTGCCCGAAATCGCCGGCGCGTTGCTCCACGACGTGGGCAAGATCGAGTGCCGACTTGGCACGTTCGGCCGAGTTGTGGGCACCCTTATCGGCCCGCGTGGCAAACGCTTGGCCGCATATCACGACCATGAAGCAATCGGCGCCGAGATGGCGGCCAACGTCGGCTCTGAGGTCGCAACGATCGAACTGATTGCTGGCTGCGGTCCGGCGATGAAGAGCCTGAATCGCTCCGACCATGCCTGAGCGCTACGTGGCGGCTGGTTGCAAAATTCGTTCAACGCGCTGACGGTTCACTCCTGCTCGGAGGCACACCCAGCCGAACAGGCCGAGCCAGATCCCAACGATGCCGAGTGACCTCGTTGCGAGGACGAGCACGGCGATCGGCAGCACGGATAACAGGAACGCGAAGGCCGCACGGCCAATAAAGCGGTAGTCGCCGGCACCGATCAGGATGCCGTCGCACGCGAATGCCACAGCAGCGGGCAGCAGCAGTGCGCCAAGTAGGAACAGGCCGCTCGTTGCGCGGCTGATGACGGCATCATCGTTACTGAAGGCGCGAGCGACCAGCGGGGCAGAGGCCATAACCAGCCCAGTGAGCCCAACCGCAACGAACAATGACAAGCGAATGACCCGCCTCGCCAGATCGAGCGCGGCGGTGGTGCCAGCGGCACCGGTGTCTCGACCCAACTCCTCGGCGATGAGTGTCTGCGCCGGCACCGCGAGGCCGTCGAGGACCAGGGCGAGGAAGAGAAACATGGTCACGACGATCTGGTGGGCGGCCAGCGTCGGTGCATCGATGCGCGCAGCAATCGCCGTTGCACCGGTGAACACGCCGAGGATCGAGGCGACACGAAGCAGCAGATGGCGCCCAGCGGTCAGGAGCGGTGTCATCTCGGCCCAGTTGGGCCTCCACTGCGTGGCGTCGACGAGGCGTCGACGAATCACGACGAGGAAGACCACGCCGGCACCGATCTGGGCAACCACGGTCGACCATGCGGCGCCAGCAATGCCCATGTCGAACCTGAAGACGAGAACCAACTCGACCACCACGTTGACAATGTTCGAACAGACGAGGATCACGAGCGGGGTTCGGTAGTCGGATGACCCGCGTTGCACACCTTGGGCCGCAAGTGAAACCACGACGAACGGCACGCTGAGCGCGGCGATGCGGAGGTACTCCACAGCAAAAACGGCGACTTCGCCGTCGGCACCGAGCGCAGCCGTCAACGGATGGGCGAAGCCGATCAGGACCGGCACTGCGAGCACGCCGACTGTGCCGGCCAGCCACAGTGCCTGCACCCCGACATTCGCAGCGTCGGCGGGATTCCCTGCGCCCAGCCGACGAGCGACGCGCTCCGTGGTGCCGTAGGTGATGAAGTTGCTGCTTGCGATAACGAGCGAGAGCACAGAAATTGCAATGGCCAGCCCACCGAGCTGGTCGGTGCCAAGCCGGCCGACGACCGCGGTGTCGACGAGTCGATACAGCGGCTCGGCAGCAAGGGTTCCGAGGGCAGGAAGTGCGAGAGCGATGACCCGTCGGTCGAGTTCGTTCAGGCGCAGCACATGTTCACGCAGGCAGCATGCCGATGTTGGCGTATGCACGTTCGACGGTTGCTGCTGCTACTTCGCGTGCTCGGCCTGCACCGACCCGCAGCAGCCGAGCGAGCTCGCCGCGGTCTTCCATCAGTTCGGCGTATCGGACTCGAATCGGGTCGAGGACAGCGAGGACCGCGTCACCGGTGGCGACTTTCAAGGCGCCGTACTGCTCGTACTCGTCGGCAACTGCCTCGGGTGTGCGATCGGTGACGGCAGCGTGAATTTCGAGCAGGTTGCTCACGCCAGGCTTATTTTCGCGGTCGAATCGCACGGCATCGGCGCCGGTGTCGGAGTCGGTGACCGCACGCTTGAACTTTTTCATCACGGCATTGGCGTCGTCGACGAGATACACACAGCCGGCGTCGGAGTCGTCGGACTTCGACATCTTTGACCCTGGGTCTTGCAGGCTCATCACGCGTGCGCCTGCCTTGGGCGTCACTGCCTCAGGAATCACGAAGGTGTCGCCGAAACGGTGGTTGAATCGCACCGCAGCGTCGCGGGTGATCTCGATGTGCTGGCGCTGGTCCTCCCCGACTGGTACGTGATTGGTGTCGTACAGGAGAATGTCGGCGGCCTGGAGCGCCGGATAGGTGAAGAGCCCACCGCTGATGAAGTCTTGCTCGCGCTTGGCCGACTTGTCTTTGAACTGGGTCATACGGGACAGCTCGCCGTAGCTGACGGTGCACTCCATGACCCAGCCGAGCTGATTGTGTTCGGGCACGTGGCTCTGGGCGAAGACGGTCGCCACTTCAGGGTCAAGGCCGATGGCGAACAACATCGCAGCGGTCCGCAGGGTCGCAGCACCGACTTGGCCAGGTGTGTCAGTCACCGTGAGGGCATGCAGATCGACGACTCCGTGGAACGCATCAGAACTGTGTTGACCGTTGACCCAGTTGCGCAACGCTCCGAGGTAGTTGCCGAGATGGAGATCGCCGGTGGGCTGAATACACGACAACACGCGTGGCTTCGGAGCAGTCGTCGAAGCAGTCGTCGGAGCAGTCGTCGGAGCAGTCGTCGGATCGATGTCGGTCACGTCGCAGACGATACCGCTGGTCGCCCTGTGCCTTCTGTATCGTTTGTTCAGATGGTAGACGTTGCAACACCGGTCTATGAGGGGCCGTTCGATCTGCTGTTGCAGCTGATTCTTAAAGAGCAGGTTGACATCTACGAGATCAATCTCTCGACGATTGTCGACGCTTTTCTTCGCGAACTTGACCGCATGCAGGTCCTTGATCTCGATGTGGCGACCAGTTTCCTGCTGATCGCGGCGACGCTTGTCGACCTGAAGGCCCGCCGTCTGCTCCCAAACATGAGCGATGGCGACCTCGATGAGGAGTTCGCACTGTGGGAAGAACGCGACATGCTGCTGGCGCGCCTGCTCGAAGCAAAGACGTTCAAAGACGTGGCATCGGTCTTCGATCGACTCGCTGAAGAAGCCGACAAGACGTTTCCGCGTGTTATTGGTCCGGACGAACGCTTCGCCGACGTCGTGCCTGACATGCTCGAAGGCACCAGCCTCAAGCGGTTCCAGAACGCTGCAATTAAGGCGCTCACGCCGCGGCCGAAGCCGATCGTCGATCTGTTTCATGTTGATCCGATCAAGATCACGGTGGCTGATGCAGTGTCGGAACTGATCGACGAACTCCCGCGGGCCGGCCGCATCTCGTTCCGTCAGCTCACCGCTCAGTTCGCTGACCGGATCGACGTGATCGTCCGGTTTCTCGCGTTGCTCGAGTTGTTCAAGCAAGGTGCCATCGAACTCAATCAGTCCGAGCGGTTCGGCGACATCGACGTCGTCTGGACGATGGGCGACGACTTCGACACCAACACCATCCTGATCGACGCCTACGAGGGCTGACATGACCGAACTTCACCCACCAGACCCGGACGCCCCAGCGGCCCCGTATCCCGAAACCAGCACGCCCGAAACTGAGAACAGCCTCCCCGACGAGATTCTCGTGCCGGTCGAGGATCAGATCGCTGCGTTCAAACGAGCGATCGAAGCCATCATCCTCGTTGCTCACGACCCGGTGCCTCCGGAAATGCTGGCCCAGCTCATCGAGCAGCCGGCCACACTCGTCGATCAGTGGTGTGAAGAAATCGCGGCGACCTATCGAGGGGCCGAGAACGGGTTCGAACTGGTCCGAGTCGCCGGTGGATTCCGTTACCAGACAGCGGCGGATCTCACGCCGTACGTCGAGCGCTTCCTGCTCCACGACCAACGCGCTCGACTCTCCGGCGCGGCGTTGGAAACACTTGCCATCGTTGCGTATAAGCAGCCGATTTCGCGGGCCCAGGTCGGTGCCATTCGCGGTGTTGATCCCGACGGCGTCATTCGGACGTTGGCGGCGCGCGGTTATATCGAAGAGATCGGCCGAGATGACGGACCTGGCCAGGCAATATTGTTCGGTACGACGGACGTCTTTCTGGAGAAACTCGGCCTCGATTCGCTCGATAACTTGCCGGCCATTGCCGAGTTCATTCCCGGTGCGGACGTCATCGAACTCCTCGAACACGGTCTGCGAGTCACTCCGCAGATCGAGGTCGCTCCGACTGCGGTGCTGCACGCAGCCGACCCCATCGCCGACGACGCTCCTGAAGATGCCCACGAAGGGGCCGATGCGCAGTGACTGACGACGCCGGGTTCGAGCCGCCCCTCTGGGAACAGCTGGCCGAAAAGAACTCTCATCTCCACCAGGGCACGCGGCTTCAGAAGGCGCTGGCGTCGACCGGCTGGGGAAGTCGTCGTGTCTGTGAGGAACTCATTGCCGAAGAGCGCGTCACGGTCAACGGCGAGGTCGCGATCCTCGGTCGCCGAGTCGACCCTGACAACGACACCGTCGAAGTCGATGGTGCGCCGATCGGGGTGCGCCCCGGTCTCGTCTATTACCTCCTCAACAAGCCGCGTGGCGTCGTCACGACGAGTAAAGACACACACGGTCGCCCGACGGTCATCGAGCTCGTTCCGCAAGAGCCGCGCGTCTTCTCGGTGGGTCGGCTTGATGCCGACACCGAAGGGCTCTTGCTGTTGACCAATGACGGCGACCTCGCCAATCGTATTGCTCACCCGTCACATGGTGTCGAGAAGGAATACCTTGCACAGGTCGACGGCGGAACTGTCTCGCCGGGAGGTATTCGAACCTTGCGTGACGGCGTCGAACTCGAAGACGGTGTCACGGCCCCAGCCAGAGTGTCGCAGCCCCAACCAGGCACGCTTCGTCTCACGATCCACGAGGGTCGCAACCGACAGGTCCGTCGGATGTGCGAGGCCGTCGGTCACACGGTGACGCGTCTCGTTCGTACCCGGATCGGGCCGCTGAGCGACACATCGCTGAAGCCGGGGGACTGGCGTGAACTCACTGCTGCCGAGCGTCGCGAGATGATCGAGACGATCGCATCAACAACTCGACCAGCTGCGGATTCGACGTCGCAGTACGATTCCCCTTTATGACCTCGAGCCCCGTGCAGCAACGGGCCAATGTGATCGGACTCGGTTTGATTGGCGGCTCGATTGCTCTCGCACTGAAGAGCGCCGGATGGAGAGTGTCGGGCGACGACACCCGCGAACCAACGGTATCGACAGCCCTCGATCGTGGAATCATCGACGCTTCAGGCCTCGACGTCGGCGCCGAGATCACCTTCGTTGCCGTGCCTGTCCGCTCGACGACCGAAGAGGTCAAGCGAGCCCTCGCCGAGACCACGGGCACGGTCACCGATGTCGGCAGCGTCAAGACCCCGGTATGTCGATCGGTCAACGACCCCCGATTCATCGGTGGGCATCCAATGGCAGGCAGCGAATTCGATGGCATCGATGCAGCGCAGGCCGACCTTTTCAACAGCGCGGTGTGGGTCCTTACCCCACTCGAGGGCAGCGACGACGCCACGTTTGCCCAGGTCAACGGTATCATTTCTTCGTTCGGTGCCGACGTTGTTGCACTGAGCCCTGAGCGCCACGATGAGCTTGTTGCAGTTGTGAGCCACGTGCCGCACCTCGCGGCCGCCACGTTGATGGGTCTGGCCAGCACACGTTCTGAAGAACATGCCGCACTGTTGCGGCTCGCTGCTGGCGGTTTCCGTGACATGACGCGTGTGGCCAGCGGTCAGCCGGGCATCTGGATCGACATCTGTGCCGAGAACAAGACCGCAATCACGTCAGCGCTCAGCGAACTCATCGCCGGACTGAGCAACGTACGCGACCTGATCGCCACAGACGACCACGAAACACTGCGGTCCACGTTGCAAGCAGCACGTGACGCTCGAACGAACCTGCCGACTCGCGTGGTGCATCCCGAAGACCTCGCCGAAGTGCGGGTCCCGATTCCTGACCGTGCGGGTTCGGCAGCCGAGCTGTTCACTCTCGCTGCCGAACTCAGCGTCAACATTGCCAACTTCGAGGTGGTCCATGTGGCCGAGAGCAACCGTGGCGTTGCGGTCGTGTTGATCGACAGCACCAAATCCGAGATCTTCCGTGGCGGCCTTATCGCTCGCGGGTTTCGGCCCTCTGTGCAGGCCCTGTCATGACGCTTGAGGTCCCCGACCGACGGAGGGTTCGTCGTGCCGACGGGCCAGTCATCGCCGACGTTGTTGTGCCGCCCTCGAAGAGCATTGCCAACCGTGCGCTGATCTGCGCTGCACTCGCCGAAGGCGAAAGCGAAATTGTTGGTATTGCTCCTGGCGACGACACCTCCGCCATGCTCGACTGCCTCGAACGACTCGGCGTGGTTATCGACGTCACCGAACGCGATCAGCGGCTCGTTGCAACGATCACCGGTAACGCCGGGGTGCTTCCCGACGGCCCGATCAGCCTCCAGACCCGTCTTGCCGGAACCACCTCCCGCTTCATCACTGCGCTGGCGGCGCTGGGAGCCGGTCCGTACGTGATCGACGGTGCCCCGCCGCTACGAGCCCGCCCCATGGCACCGCTCCACAACTCGCTTGCAGCGCTTGGCGCGCGTATCGAGCCCGGTGAGGAATGGGGACACCTGCCGGTCACTGTGTCAGGCCCGCTTGGCGGTGCCGACGCCGTGATGATGCCAGGCAACGTTTCGAGTCAATACGTGTCGGCCCTGATGATGGTCGCCCCGTACATCCGTCGGGGAATGCGCCTCGGGCTGTCAACCGAACTGGTGTCGCGGCCGTACGTCGATATCACCCGCTCGGTCATGGCGGCATTCGGTGTCGATGACGTCGACGTCTCGGAACGCACCATTCACGTCGGCGAGAGCTGCTACTTCGGCACCGACTACACGGTCGAACCCGATGCCTCATCGGCCAGCTATGCGCTTGCCGCGGCGGCAGTCGCTGGTGGCGCAGTGAGCGTCAAGGGGCTCGGTTATGACGCTCTACAGGGTGATGCGAAGTTCATCGACGTCCTCGTTTCGATGGGGTGCACGGCGACCGTGAGTGCCGGCGACATGGTCGTTATGCGGCGTCGCGATACGCCGCTGCGCGGTATCGACATCAACATGGCCGATATCTCGGACCTGGTGCCGACGATGGCGGTCGTCGCCACGCAAGCAGTCACGCCGACCAGAATCACCGGTGTCGGCTTCATCCGCGAGAAAGAGAGCGATCGCCTCGGCGACCTCGCAGCGGAACTGAACAAGACGGGCGCACAGGTGGTCGTCGAAGACGACGGGCTACTGATCGTGCCGACCGACATGTTGCACGGTGCCGTGCTCGACACACACCACGACCACCGTCTCGGTATGGCCTTCGGTGTACTCGGCCTCGTCGTCGATGGCATCGAAGTCAACGACCCGTCGGTCGTGTCCAAGAGTTGGCCGGCGTTCTGGGAAGCGCTCGACGCCATCCCCGCACGTCACTCGTAAGGACCTGACCATGCTCCGAATTGCTGCGTTCGACGTCGATGGAACGTTGACGCGGCGCGACTGCGTCGTTCCGTTCATCCGCAAGGTCGCCGGCGTTCGACTGGTTGCCACGCAGCTCGCACGCGGGGCTCGCCAGACCATCCCGGCAGTTGTTCGCCGAGATCGAGATCGTTTGAAGGCGCTCGGTGCCCATGCGGCCTTCGCCGGCCGCAATGTCAACGAAGTGCAGCAACTCGCTGACGTATTCGCCGCTGAGGTGTTTGCAACGGGTTTGCGCCCTGACAAGTGGTCAGCAATGAGTCGCCATGCAGCAGCTGGCGACCAGATCGTTCTCGTGTCGGCCAGCTTTGAGGTGTATCTTCGGCCGCTCGCTGCACTCCTCGGAGCGCACGATGTGCTGGCCGTTCGACTCGAAACCGATGGCGACACGTTCACCGGCGAGTTGCTCGGGCCGAACTGTCGCGGACCCGAAAAGGTCCGTCGCCTCAGCGAGTGGCTCGACGAGCACCACGGCGGCCGAGCAAATGTGCATGTCACGGCGTATGGCGACTCGACAGGCGACCGAGAACTCCTGCTCGACTCCGACACCGCCGTCTACGTTGGATCGGGCTCACCCGCCTGGCTTCGCGCCGTCAGACGCTAGATTTTCGACGCGGTGCGACTCGCCGGATCCCGGCCGCCTGTCGCCGGTGGAGAGATGATGGGCAGGGGATCATCGGGGAGTAGTACTCCGGGCCGCTACCGTCGTGCCGTGATCTCGGGCATCATCCGCACAACGCGGCCCAAACAGTGGTTGAAGAATGTTCTCGTTTTCGCCGCACCCGGTGCAGCGGGCGTACTGAATCAGGGCCGACCGTTCGGCCTGACGGTGCTCGCATTTGTGTCGTTCTGCCTTGCGTCAGCAGGTGTGTACTTCCTCAATGATCTGATCGATGTCGAAGCCGATCGGAAGCATCCGAAGAAGCGGCTACGCCCCATCGCTGCCGGCGATGTCCCGCTCAACGTGGCGCGGGTGGCGTGCGTTGCGATCCCGGGTGCTGCGCTCGGCGTTGCCGCGCTCACCGGGCGGTGGCAGACAGTGGCGATTGTCGGCCTGTACCTCGTTGTCAACTTCGCCTACAACCTCGGCCTCAAGCGAATTCCGGTGGTCGACCTTGTCGCCGTGGCATCCGGCTTTGTCCTGCGGGCCGCAGCTGGTGCCGTCGCTGTTGACGTACCGATGTCGCGTTGGTTCGTTCTGTGCATCACCTTTGGCTCACTTTTCATCGTTGTCGGTAAGCGCTACGCCGAACTCAACGAGATGGGCAAGGGCGCTGGCACGAGGGCGACACTCGATTCCTACTCGGTTGGCTACCTCCGCATTCTGCTGTCGGTGAGCTGTGGGTCAGCGCTGCTGAGCTACTGCGTCTGGGCGTTTGAGACCAGTGAAGCCAGTGCAGCGATGTCTGGTTCATCATTCGACTTTCCATTTTATGAGCTCTCGATCGTGCCGATGCTGACGGCGCTCTTCCGGTATCTCCTCGTGCTCGAACAGGGCGGTGGCGGCGCCCCCGAAGAAGTGTTCGCAAAAGACCGCGTCCTGCAGTTCCTCGGGCTGGCTTGGATCATCGTCTACGGGGTTGCGGTCTACACCGCCTGAACCCATCCTTGTCCCATGTCCGAACCGACCCGACCACCGCTCACTGACGTCATGGCACTCGTTGCCGACGTCGAAGGCTGGATGACTCCTGGCCAAGCGGCCACCTTGTATGACTCGGCAGTCAACTGCCCGGCGGGCGGACGGATCGTCGAGATCGGTAGCTTCCAGGGCCGTTCGACCATTGTGTTGGCATCGGGGGCTGATCCGTCGGTCGACGTGATTGCCATCGACCCGCATGCTGGTAACGATCGCGGCCCACAGGAGATCGACGGCTTTGTCGACGAAGCAGCGAGCGATCACGACCAGTTCAACGCCAACCTGGCCGCTGCGGGGGTCACCGATCGTGTCACTCATCTCCGTTCGTTCTCCGACGACGCACTGCATGACGTTCAGGGCAGCATCGAGGTGCTCTATGTCGACGGTGCGCACCGGTATGGCCCGGCGCTTGCCGACATCCGGTCGTGGGGCGACAAGGTCGCTGACGGCGGCACCATGCTCATCCACGACTCGTTCTCTTCGATTGGCGTGACGATGGCAATCCTCCGTCACCTCGCCTTCGGGTCACGTTGGCGGTATGTCGGCCGCTCTCGGTCGATGACGATCTATCGCGCTGACCTGTCCGGCGTCCGTGGCCGAGTAAAGAACTCGCTGCGTCAACTGGCCCAACTCCCATGGTTCGCCAAGAATCTCGGGCTCAAAGTCGTGCTGTCGCTCGGGGTGGGCAAGGTGTTGGGCCGCTTCGGTCGTGATGTGCCCGAATGGCCCTACTGACCACCGATAACATTGGCGCTTCGTGAATTCCGAACAACTCGCACTTACCGGCTGGGGCCGAACGTCGCCGTCGGTGGCTTCGTTGGTCGACATCAGTGCCGATGAGCTGACCCAAACCGGTGTCTTGGACCAACTCGACCACTCGGGCCGCGGCATTATCGCTCGCGGTATGGGTCGGTCATATGGCGACCCGGCGCAAAATGGCGGTGGCGTCGTCGTTCGGATCTCCGATGGCGAGATCGCAGTCGACAGCGCACGAGGTTCCGTACGAGTCGGCGCAGGCATCAGCCTCGACACGTTGCTCCGCGAGATCATTCCGCTCGGCTGGTTTGTGCCCGTCACCCCCGGCACAAGGTTCGTGACGGTCGGCGGGGCAATCGCTGCTGACATCCACGGGAAAAACCATCACGTCGACGGTTCGTTTGGCTCACACGTCCAGCAATTGACCATGCTCCTCGCCGATGGCACCCAGCGATCGCTGCGCCCAACGGGGGAACACGCCGACCTGTTCTGGGCAACGGTTGGCGGCATGGGCCTCACCGGCATCATCCTCGATGCGACCTTTTCGTTGATCGCGATCGAAACCCGTCACTGTGTTGTGACCAACGAGCGAGTGCCCGACTTTGACACGCTGATCGACAAGATGATCGCGAGCGACCATCTGTACCAGTACTCGGTTGCCTGGATCGACCTGTGTGCCACGGGCTCAAGCCTCGGTCGTGCACTCCTGGCATCTGCCAACCACGCCTCGCTCGACGAACTCCGCGCGATGAACCCGAAGCAAGCAACGGATCCGCTGGCGTATTCGCCACCGACGTTGGCTGACATCCCATCAGGTTTACCGAACGTCTTCAACAAGCTCACCATCAAAGCGTTCAACGAGTTGTGGTATCGCAAGACACCGAAGCTCCAGCATCACACTGAGACGCTCACGGGGTTCTTCCATCCGCTCGACATGGTGGGCTGGTGGAACCGGCTCTACGGCCGCAACGGCTTCATTCAGTACCAGTTCGTCGTGCCCGACAACGCCATCGACACCCTGCGGACCATCGTTGAGAAAGTCGCAGCACACGGGCACGCCAGCTTTGTCAACGTGCTCAAACGGTTCGGCCCCGGCAGCGGTGGCTACTTGAGCTTTCCGACCTCCGGCTGGACGCTCACGATCGACGTCCCTTCGGGCGTCGACGGCCTTGACGCACTCCTCAACGAGCTCGACGAGATGATCCTCGCCGTCGGCGGGCGGCACTACCTCGCCAAAGACGCGCAGCTCACTCCTGCAGTGGTGCGCGCCGGATACCCGCGTCTCGATGAGTGGAAAGCCATTCGGCGCAACGTCGATCCAAACAGCCGATGGGCCAGCGATTTGGCCCGCCGCCTCGACTTACTCTGACCTGGCACGCACACCGCGATCTGAACTGCCAGACCTGAACCGCTAGAAAGGCGAACCATGAACAACGCGATCAACCAACCTCAGACCATCCTCGTCCTCGGTGGCAACAGCGACATTGCTCGTGCAATCGTCGGCGAACTGTCGTCGCCGGCCCTCAAAACCGTCGTGCTCGCGTGCCGTGACGCTGCCTCGGCTGACACCACCGGCTTCGCCGGCCACGTCAAGGTCGCCACAGTCACCTTCGATGCAACCGACCACGCAGCACACGCTCCGATGATCGAGGCCGTCGCAGCTGAACACGGCGACCTCGACGTCGTCGTTCAGGCATTCGGCCAACTCGGCCTCGACGTCGGCGACGATCCGGTTGCCGCTGCCCAACTGGCAACAGTCAATTATGCCGGTGCCGTCAGTTCGGGGTTGGCTGTGGCAGCGCAACTCCGCAAGCAGGGTCACGGCACACTCGTGGTGCTCTCGAGCGTGGCGGGCGTCCGGACCCGTGCCTCGAACTTCGTGTACGGCTCGACGAAGGCCGGCCAGGACGCATTCGCCACCGGCCTGGGCCATGCACTGCACGGCAGCGGAGCGAATGTGATGACCGTGCGGCCGGGCTTCGTTCGCTCGTCGATGACCGAGGGGATGGAAGAGGCCCCGTTCACCATCGATGCGTCGGTCGTCGCCAAAGCCGTCGCCAACGGGCTCAAAAAGGGTTCGAGCGTCGTGTGGGCGCCCGCCAAGCTACGTGGCGTGTTCGGCTTGCTGAAGTTCGCGCCCGATTTCGTGTGGCGCAAGCTCGATAGCTGACGCTCGAACGCGCTCGACGCCAGGGCCAGAACGGCAGTGCAGTGCTCAGCCAACTGCAGTGGGCTCGGGAACCGGGATCGTCGGATAGGTGCCGAGGACGTCGGCGCCGCTGATCCCTCCTCCGCCCTCGCAGCGCTCGAAGAGCAACACCAAGTTGTCTTGGAACTGTGAGCGAAGACAGAAGTTGTCGGCAACGGCCTGGTTGTGTTCTTGGCTCTGTCGGGTCACCGATTCGTTCGGTTCGGCCCATCCCGACCACACATTGGTCAGCACGAGAAAGTCGGCTTTAGCAATGTCTTCGGCCAGCCCAGACCCCTCGGCATCAGCGAGGCCGGGGTCCATCTCGATGAAGTACGTGCCCGGTTCCAGTTCGGGAAACAGGAAGTAGATCGACACGTCGTTGTAGACCGTGCGGCTCAGGTCGGCGGTGCCGACGATCAAGGAATCGCCGGGGTTGCTGATGGCATCGAGTTCGGGGATCAGGTCGTTGAACGCGTTGGTGACGATTGGGTCAGAGAACCAGAACCGACGTCCCTCTCGCTCGACAAGAAACGGCAGTGGCAGGTTGCCGACAGTCACCCGGGTATGGAGCAAATACGTGCGATATGTGTAGAACGGCGCCACCACAAACAGCAGTGCAAGCAACGACGCAACAGCAGTAAGCGGTGCAACGTGCGATTTCACATCCGAACGAGGCGCACGGTTCCGTATCAGGTCGACAATGACGACCACTAACAGCGGCCACGAGACAACAGCCACCCAAGCCAGGTGTGTGGAGTCGGGGCGCTGCAGCGCCTGAGGGAGCATGCCGAGACCGAGGAGGCCTGCTGCGACGAGCACACCACGCTGCTGCGGGTTGCGACTGCCGATGTTTCGCCAGGCGACGACTGGCACAGCAATGGCGATTGCGAAGACGGCGAAGAACCAGAAGAAGAGCTGGTGGTTGGGGGCGAGTGCCGGTAGGCCCCACCAGGGAGGGTCACCCTCGGCGATGGCCTGCAGTGCGCCGTCGATCCGGTCGAACGATGGCGGGGTTGGGAGCTCGCGGCCGGCGCGGAGATTGAACACCGGGTCGATGATTAAGCCCTCGATCACGGGGCCCGGCCCAGCAACGAACAGGTGAATCCACATTGGGATGAGCCCGACGATGCCAGCACCGATCAGCGGCACAGCAGCCCGTCGCCGTTGTGCCCATGCCGCACCGGCGAGTGCAACCGAGATGGCGATGGCCATGTCGGGTCGGAAGGACAGCGCGAACCCGCCGATCAGGCCGGCAATCACCCAGTCAGAGCGTGCAGCCGTCGTGCGCGCCCTCACCGCGAAGACGACAGCCCACAGAGCCATGCCGACAGCGCCGTGCCAGGCCAACGCCGACAGTCCAATCGGCGTCATAATCAGGAGCGCCGCCACAATACCGGCGCCGACTGCTGCTATCCGGCCCCACGCCCGAGTCAATGTGTAGAGCCCGAAGATGATCAGGAGGTGCTGCAGCAGCCCAAACGTGCGCTGCGCCTCCAGCGTGTACCCGAACACCCAGTACCAGCCGGCGAGCACCTCGAGAGAGCCAGGACCGTACAGGTGCAAGAAGTCGACATTCGGTACCTTCCCCTGCTGAACGAGCCTGGGGAAGACGAGCATGAAGCCTTCTTCCAACGACGAGCCAGTGCCGCGATACAGGCCTCGGACCGGCAGCATCGTGAACGCGAAGAGCGCCAGCAGCGAGAGCGTGCCCTTGAGCGATCGATGGGGACGACCGCCAAGGACGAACGGAACGGATTCGTCCGGCCCAGATTCGGCCGCGTTGAGATCGACCTGACCGACATCGGTCGGGTCGGAATCGAAGTCGTCTTCGGAATGGTCGGTTACGTCCAGCAAGCGACCCGATGGTATCCACACGGCCCTGCAGTAATGGGCCTATCGTCCCTGCCGTGTCTGTTGACGAGCTTCGCGAACTTGGTGAGATCGCCGGCCGGCTTCATGAGCGAGGCATCCGTCGGATCCACACATTGGCGTGGCGTGACCTCGACGACCCTGATGGTGGCGGGTCTGAAGTGCACGCCGACGAGTTCATGTCGCGTTGGGCCGCGGCCGGTTTCGACGTCCTGCATCGCACGTCGGCAGCCGTTGGTCAGCCGGCTGTGAGCCGCCGTAATGGGTACGACGTGATTCGACGGGGGAGCAGGTACACCGTCTTCCCTCGGGCTATCGCCGCCGAGATGTTGCACCGGATGGGGCCGTACGACGCGCTCGTCGAGATCTGGAACGGCGTGCCCTGGTTTTCGCCGATCTGGTGTCGCAAGCCAAGGATCACTTTCTTGCACCACGTCCACGGACCGATGTGGGATCAGATGCTGCCAGGCCCGCTTGCGGCGTGTGGCCGAGCGCTCGAAACGCGCTTGGCGCCACCGTTCTACCGACGCAGCCCGACGGTGACGCCGTCTGATGCCACCCGTGAAGAACTGCTCGAAATTGGCTTTCGGCCGGAACTCGTGACAGCGGTTCCCAACGGGACCGATGCACGGTTCTCTCCCGGCGGGCGCAAGAGCGAACATCCTTCACTCGTCGCCGTGTGCCGGCTCGCACCGGTCAAGAGGCTTGGCTTACTGATCGACGCTGCCGTCATCGCGCGGGCTGCGACGCCGGGTCTGACGTTGACGATCGTCGGTGATGGGCCGTCTCGCGCAGCACTCGAAGCCAAGGTGAATGACCTCAGCGCTGGGGCATGGATTCAGTTCACCGGGCGCGTTGATCAGGCAGATCTGGTCGACCTCTACCGTCGTTCTTGGCTCGTTGTCAGTGCTTCGCTCGCCGAAGGTTGGGGCCTGAGCCTCACTGAGGGAGCAGGTTGTGGCACCGCTTCGGTGGCAACAAACATCCGTGGCCACCGCAGCAGCGTGGTCGATGGAGTGACGGGCATTCTCGCTGAGCCACCAGACCTCGGTGATGCGATTGCTCGACTGGTCGCCGACCACGATCTCCGCAACCAGCTTGCATCAGCGGCCGAGGCGAGGGTTCGTTCCATGACATGGGATGCATCGGCGCTGGGCATCTTGCGCGTGCTCGCCGAGACTGCGCAGTAGATTGCAGCCGTTATGCGTAGCGTCCTGGTGCTTCCGACTTACAACGAAGCAGAGAACATCGAGCCGTTTCTGCGCGCCGTTCGTGAGGCCTCGCCCGACACCGACATCCTTGTCGTCGACGACAACAGCCCCGATGGAACTGGGTTGGTTGCCGATCGTTTGGCCGAAGAACTCGGTCGGATCGACGTCATGCACCGCCCGGGCAAAGCCGGTCTCGGGAGTGCGTACCGAGCGGGATTCAACGAAGTGCTCGGCGGCAGCTACGACATCATCATTTCGATGGATGCCGACTTTTCGCACGACCCCAGTCGGATTCCCGATTTCGTTCGGCTGATTACCGACGGTGCTGACATCGTGATCGGCTCTCGCTACGTCATCGGTGGCGGCACAACCGACTGGCCGGTCCGTCGCCAGTTGCTGTCGCGCTGGGGTAACGCCTACACTCGCTCGATCCTCGGCGTCGCCGCTCGGGACTGCACAAGCGGCTACCGGGCATACCGGGCCACATCGCTAGCCAAGATCGACCCCACCTCCACGTCGGCCGAGGGCTACGCATTCCTGACCGAACTCGTCCGCCGGATGACGCGTGAAGGAGCCAGCGTCGTGGAAACGCCCATAATTTTCCGTGACCGCACCCGAGGCAAGTCGAAGATGTCAGGACGGATCATCATCGAGTCGATGCTGCTGGTGACCCGCTGGGGTATGGGCGACCGATTCAAGCGGCTCACCGGCCGCAACTGACGGTGAGCTCGTTCGCCGCACGCGCCCGGCAGTTCGCTGGAGGCAACGCCAGCCTCATCATGCTGGTCTCCTTGGGGCTTGCTGTCCCGATGCTCGTTGCGGTGATCGCTCTGGCGCAACGCCCGTGGTACCCCGTACTCGACTTGGCGATGACCGAGTTCCGTATCCGCGATGTCGGATCGCGGCAGACCCCGCTGATTGGCCTGCCCGGCCGAATCGGCGAGTTCCCCGACCAGGGCAGCCACCCTGGCCCGTTCAGCTTCTGGCTGCTTGCGCCGGGATACCGGATGTTCGGCAGCTCGGCATGGGCGATGGAAGCTTCGACGGCACTCTTGCAGACGTTGTGGATCGGGCTCGCGGTATGGATTGGACACCGTCGAGCCGGGCGAATGGGCGTGATCGTGGTGGCGCTGGTCGTGGCACTTCTCATCCGTGGCTATGGGCTCTCGGTGCTCACCCAGCCGTGGAACCCGTACCTGCCGTTGATCGCGTGGGTCGTCATCCTGCTGGCCACCTGGTCGGTCGTTTCGGGCGATCACGCCATGCTGATCCCGCTTGCCGTCGCTGCCAGCTTCGCTGCTCAGACACACATCCCCTACCTGGTGATGGCGGGTGGCCTCGGTGCTGGTGCAGCGGCCCTTGTGGCAGTTCGATGGATCCGCGAGCGACGCGCCGGTGAGGCTGACGGTCCACCTCGTGCACTGCTGATCACCGCTGCGGTGTTCGCCATGCTGTCGCTCCCACCCATTGCCGACCAAGTCCGTCGAACGCCAGGCAACATCACGCGCCTCCTCGATCACTTCGGCAATCCGCCCGAGGAAGCAATCGGTTTCGTTCAGGGCTTCGAGTTGTTGTTGCAACATCTCAATGTGTTCCGTGCGGCCGGCACCATGTTCACCGGAAGCGGCGGCTTCGTTGACCTTGGCCAACTCAACGGTGCGCCGTGGATCCCCGGCGCACTCGTGTTGTCGATGTGGATCACCGCGGTTGTTGGCGCCCGTCAGTTGGCCGCTCGTGAACTGGCTGCGTGTACAGACGTGCAAGCACTGCTCCATCTCCACGCCGTGACCGGCGCCGTGCTGGTGCTCAGTTGGTTCTCGATGGCGCGGATCTTTGGGACCACCTGGTTCTACCTGACCCTGTGGGCCTGGGCGATCATGCTGCTTGTTGTCGTCGCCACGGTGTGGACCGCGGTTCTTTGGTTCAACGCCACTGGTTTGGTCAGAGGGCGCCGTGCGCTGTTGGGGGCAGCCGGAGTCATCGCCGTGTGCACGGTCGCGACCTCTGTAGCGGCCATCGGGACCGACCATGCCGAGGAGTACCTCGGCGAAACCCTCGGAGCGGTCGTCGAGCCAACGGCCGACGCCCTCGATCTGAATGACACATACGTGGTCTTCTGGACAGATGCGCACTCATTTGGCAGCCAGGGTTTTGGGCTCGTCAACGAACTCGAACGACGGGGCTTCGACGTCGGGGTGTACGAGGCGTGGCGCGTCCCGATGACGGGCCAGCGGGTCCTCAGGGCCGACCAAGCAGACGCTGAAATCATCTGGGCAACCGGTAGTTTCGTCGACGTCTGGCGCGCCGACGACCGGGTCACAGAGATTGCCGCCGTCGAACCCCGCACTCCGGATGAGCTCGCAGAGTTCGCGACGCTGCGAACCGAGCTGATCACTGATCTCATCGCCACTGGGCTCGACGACTTGGTGCCGCTTGTCGACAACAATCTGTTCGGCGTACGGATCGACAGCCGAATCTCTGACGCGGCACTCGAAGCGAGCAGTCTGTTGCTCAGCCTCGACCAGAACGCAGCGGTGTTCATCGGCCCAGCTGGCGTCTCACAGTGAGCGAGATGCGTCGCCTCGCTGGTCAGATGCGGCGATTCGGTTGGCAGTTGCTTGCTGGCGCGACGTCGTTGGTTATTGCCTTCAGCGCAGCCCGTGGTCTTGCCGGTGGCTACGAGCCGGTCAACGACAACTCGCTCATCGAACTTCGCGCGGGTGATGTGTTCACCCGCCACCACCCATTGCTCGGAACGCTTTCCTCTGCATCGATCAGTACAGGGATTGATGTCAACCACCTGGGTCCGCTCTTGTTCGATGTCGTGGCGATCCCACTCCGGTTGCTCGGCCGATCAGCCGGCATCGCGGTCGCCATTGCCCTGCTGAATATCGGTGTTGTCTGGTTGGTCGGCTTCGTGACAAGCCGTGTCGGTGGTGCCACTGCAGCGGTCAGCGCCCAGGCGATCACCGCGATCATGGTGTGGACGATGGGCAGCGAGTTGCTCTACGACCCGTGGCAGCCGAACGTGCTGTTCCTGCCGTTTTGGCTGTTGCTGTGTTGCGTGTGGGCGGTCGTTGCTGGTCGCGTCTCGCTCCTCCCGCTCACCGTCGGTGTCGCATCGTTTGTGATGCAGACCCACCTGAGCTATCTCTTCATTGCACCGACCATGGTTGCCTTCGCCGTCGTGTCGATTCTCTGGGAACGACGCGCGGCCGGTGACGGAGCCTTCGACGAAGTGCGCCGCCCTGCACTGTTGTCGGTCGGTGTCTTTGTCGTGCTGTGGAGCCAGATCCTGGTCGAACAGTTCTTTGGATCGGGCCGCGGCAACCTGACTCGACTGTTTCTCGCAGGGACTGGTGGGGGACAAGACACCGGGTTTGAAAGCGTGCGCACCGGGGTTCCGCTGGCCCTCCGAATGATGAGTGCGGTCGTGGCACTTCCGCCGTGGTGGGGCCGACCCGGATACGACGACTCGATCCCCGGCTCAGCCTGGGTCGAAGGACCGAAAGGACTCGTACTGCAAACACCCGGTCTTGCTTCGCTCGGTGTGTCGGTGATTGGGCTGACCGTCGTTGCTGCCGTCGTTGCGGTGGCCTGGCGTCAGATGCGAGGCGTCGAGAACCGCGAAGTGGTGGCCGCTTTCCGAACACTGATGATGGCGTCCGCCGTTGCGTTCGTGACGCTGGTGATTACTCCGATCGACATTCTCGGTATCTCACCCCACAAGGTCCGTTGGATCTGGGTGATCGGGATTTTCCTGACCTATACCGTGCTGCTTGCGGCGCTCGCCGCGGTTCCGCAACGTTGGTGCCGTCTCGGCCTCGAGGGGCTGGGCGGGCTCGGTGTGGTGGCGCTCGTGTTGACCTTGCCGACGTATGTCAGCCAGTCAGGCCCGCTGATTTTCCGCGAGGCAACAGGGTCGATCACCAACGTGCGGAGTCAGCTCGACGACTACTTCGAACGTTCAGATGCCCCGCAGTCGGTGCTCTTTGACCCGGATGGGATTGGCTTTGGTGAGCCGTATACGCAGCCGATTATGACGCAGCTCCTTCACGACGGCGTCGACCTCGCTGTCGATGACCCGAGCCTCGCCCGCCAGTTGGGTCGGGACCGTGTTGCGACACCTGAGGAGATCGACACGCTGCCGCTGGTCTATGTACGTGCCGGCGCTGAGGCAGTTGAAATCCCCGATGGTGCCGAGCGCATCGCGTTCCACGACGGCGACACGAGCCCGTACTCGATAAACGACGTGCGCGATCGGGCCGTTGCCGTGTTCCTCGTGCGTCAACAGGGGTAGTGGCGCAAGCGAGACAAGAGCGGACGGCGTTGTCGTGTCTCTTTTTACCTCGTCCTCGGTTGCCCCACACGGCGCAGCGTTCGATCAAATACGGCACGTCAGGCCTGCATCCAGGTCGGCCGACAGCGCACTTCATCACTACGGTCGAAACATGAGCATTGAGATCCACGGAACAGTCGCCCCCGGATTCGAGTCCGTCCGTGACGCGTTCGCAGCCAACTGGGAACGTCACGGCGAGGTCGGCGCCTCGGTCTGCGCAACCGTCAACGGTGAGGTGGTCTTTGACCTCTGGGGCGGCACGGCTACATACGACAACGGCGAGCGCCCGTGGGCCGAAGACACAATCGTCAACGTCTGGTCGACCACCAAGACGATGTCGTTCCTGTGTTGTCTGTTGTTGGCTGACCGGGGAGAACTCGACCTGTATGCGCCCGTCGCTACCTACTGGCCTGAGTTCGCTGCCGGGGGTAAGGACCAGGTCGCCACCCGCCACATTATGGGCCACACCGCTGGGCTGTCCGGCTGGGATGTGGCACTTGAAATGAGCGATTTGCTCGACCACGACAAACTCGTTGGGCTCCACGCGGCCCAGGCCCCGTGGTGGGAACCCGGCTCAGGATCGGGTTACCACGCGTTGAGTCAGGGCTATCTGCTCGGCGAAATCGTCAAGCGGGTCACGGGCCGATCACTCGGACAGTTCTTCGCCGACGAAATCGCCGGACCGCTCGGTGCCGACTTCCATATCGGCACGAGCGCCGAACACGACTCGCGTGTCGCCCACGTCATCGCACCACCCTTCGGACTCGGCGACGATCCGAACGCTCCCGAGATTGACCCGTCGTCGATCGCTGCGCGCACGTTCAGCAATCCAGCAATGGACGCCGCATTCTCCTCGACGATTCCGTGGCGGCGGGCAGAGGTGCCGGCCGCTGGCGGCCACGGCAACGCTCGTTCTGTCGCAGCGATCCACACGCTCACCGCAAACGGTGGCGTCGCAGGTGGCCAGCAGATTATTTCCCCGGAGGGGCTCGAGCGGATCTTCGATGTGCAAGCCGAAGGGATGGACAAGGTGCTGCTGGGTACTGATCTTCGCCTCGGGATGGGCTTCGGTCTGCCCGGCCCGATGCTGCCGCTGCCAAACCCGCACACGTGCTACTGGGGTGGTTGGGGCGGGTCCTTGGCGATCATCGATATGGACCTGAATCTCAGCTTCAGCTACGTGATGAACAAGATGGAAGCATCGCTCACCGGCGATCCCCGCGGAGCCGGCCCCCTTCTGGCGACTTACGCCATCCTTATGGCCTAATACGCAAGCCCAAGAGCCCCCTCACACTTGTCCACCTCCTCGCCAGCGTCGTCACCTCTGCGTCTGGAGAATGTCAGTCGGTGCAGGGGAGCCCGTCGGCGAAAAGTCCGTAACTGGTGAAGGCCCAGGTACCGAGGTTGTCGGAGTCTGCTTGTGACACGAAGCTGGGCGTGTCGATGAGTCCGTCAAGGACGTCGACCCGATCAGCACCGGATGCAGCTACTACTTCAGCGAGCGTCGCAGCGGCACGCACTTCGTCGTTGTCAGACAGTGCGCTGACAACGGCAATCGGACACGCGGGGCCGTTGTACGTGATGGCCGGGGCGCCTTGGAGCTGGAACACTCGGACCGACTCGGTGCCACTGGCAACGCGGCTCGGGCCGAGCTGGCGGGCAAGTACATCGTCGTTGACGCGGAACTCAACATCGCGTTCTTGCAGCCACATCATCATCGTGGCGCTGTACGGCTCGAACACGACAAGGTTCGACACGTCGAACAACACGGGTGTGCGCTCAGCGACGTCCAGCGCGAACTGATCGAGCCCCGGACGGACCTCGCGCATGACGGGCATTCGATCGTACGCGGCAACCGGTCCTGACCGTTGTGCATGGAACGGCAGGTTCGCCACACCCGTTGCCAGTACGAGGCCGGCAGCGAGCGGCGTGGCCCACGACCATGAGATCTCCGGTTTTCTGGCGTGGATATTCGTCACGGCCAACCAAGCGAGGACGCCGTGTACGACGGCCAACATGGGCCAGATCCACCGGACATGATGTGGTGAGAGCCCGACCTGCCCGATCGTCAGGATGCTCAACGACATGAGCATGCCAACGACGGCAACCAGCACCAACGTTCCCGCGGCGGCTTGCCGATGGAGCCCCGCACGTCGACTGAGCACCGTCAACCCGACGATCGCGACCAAGAGCGCGACGACGGTCAGCACAGCGAGGGGGAGCGACGGCAGCCCGGGGATCAATAGCTTGTCATCGATGAGTGGGGTCACGCGTACGGTCTCCGCGTAGCCGCTGCGTCCCCACCATGGAGGCAGGACTCCGACGGCTGAAACAATTCGAACAGCATCGGTGGGGCCAAGACTGAGGTCGCCACCACCTGAATTGCTGATCAATCGAGCGAGGTTGCCCTTCCCGTCAACGAAGAGCTGCTCGATGAGCGGCTGTGCCCACAGGACAGCAATGACGCCGATGCCCGCGAACGTCGTGCGGGAACGAAGGCCCTGCTTGAGCGCAGCGACGGCACCGGCATCGGCATCGGCAGCACGGTTGTGGAGCACCCAGGCAGCGGCCGTGCCGACGATGAGGAAGAAGAAAATGTAGGCGTAGCTGACGTGCGTCTGCACCAGGAGCGTGCCGACACCCAGTGTCCACGGAACGAGCGCTCTGTCGCCGGCGGAGAGGCCGAGCATCATCAGGAGAAACAGCACGAACGGCAGAATCAAGGCGTTGGCCTGCCAGATGTCGATCAACATCTCGCTACCCATCGACCAGGTGAGTGCAGCGGTCACGATGAGCATCACACGCTCGAAACCCCACCCACCCACTCGCCGCGCAACGACCGAGATGCCGATCACGCAGGCGATGTTGATCGTTGCCACGCCGACCGCCGCCGCCGGGCCCGGCGACATCAGATGGGCCCACGGAGCGATCAGCCAGTCGTATATCGAGCCGGGATTGTTGACATTCTCGCCGAGGCTCAGCGAGGCAGAGGTCCACGATCCGAGCAGTGGGTGATGTTCGGTCCACACATCACGAGTTCGAAGGAACAGCAGTGCGTTGTCACCGATCGGGAACCAGCCGGTGCGGAGCGAGCGGATGACCGCGATGATGATCGGCAGGACAATCGTTGCGACCAGTCCGGTACGAATCAGCTGGTCGAGCCGGGGTCGCTGGCCAGAGGACTCAGACACGGCGGGGACCGGTGGGCCGAGCAAAGCTCGAGAACAGCACGACGAATGCCGTGAAGCTGGCCACGAAAACCATCGCCTTCGCACCGAGGAGCGCGAGTCGCACATTGGCGTCGATGCCGTCGAGGAGTCCGCATGCGCCGCTCAGCAGTCCAATCAGCAGTGCGGCACCGCTGAGGACCGCAACGATCATCATGCGCACAGCAATCCGTTCGGCCATCGGAAGGAGCATCCGCACACCGTGCGCTATCAACGAATAGGTGTTCATTCGAGACTCGCCGGCGTAGCGACTTCCTCGGGCGCACGGCACCAACGTCGTTGCCCGCTTCAGTTCCAGCAAGGTCGATGAATAGCAGAGGTCGAAGCTCGGGTGATGAATCGTTGCCTTCAGCGAGTCGGCGCGTTGCGCTGCGAAGTTTCCCGACTTGACCGTGGTGCCCGTGAGGACGCGAAATGCAGCACGGAAAAACAGGTACATGACACGGAAGCGGAGGCCTTCGGAGCGAGTGGTTCGCTCAGCGAGCGCCAAGGCAACCGGGCCGTCGTCGAGTGCTCCGAGCAGCCGGGGAACGTCGGCTGGCTGGTCTTCGCCGTCGGAGTCCATGGTGACGACCAGGTCATCGGGAGCGAGCCGTGGGGCGAGCTCCCGCAGACCGAACACGATGGCTCGCTGATGACCGAGGTTGAACGCCGGTGTCAGAACCTCGACATCTGTGAACTCGCTCAGTCGGGCGACGTCGGTGTCGGTACCGGCAGAATCGTCGATGACGAGATACCGAATCGTTTCAGAGCGCTGCGCACAGGCCGTGGCGACGTCGGTACGCAACCGGATGAACGACTCCGTGTCACGCAGCATCGGGCTGACCACCCAACAGGTGGTCATCATCGATCCTTGGGCCGATGCGCGACAGCGACGGCGGACGTTCCACCAGGCCACACCCGGCTGAGTCGCGCCGTGGTCGAGCTGATCAGGTAGCCAACACGGTTCAGCCAGGGGCTCAACTCAGGGAAGTCGGCACTCTCGCGCTGTGCCCGCCGGAGCTTACGAATCGGCAGGAGCGGCAACATTTCGGGAAACAGGTAGCCGACCTCGTCGACGACGAAGCCCGCAGCTTCCAGTTCCGTTCGCAACGACCTTTTTGAGTAGCGGCGGTAATGCCCGAGTTCGGTGTCCCATGAGGAGAATGCCCACTGCAGCGCTGGCACTGTGACAACGAGGCTGGCACCGGACTCCATCCGGTCCAAGACTGCTCGCAGAAAGGAACCAGAATCTTCGATGTGTTCGATGACGTCGAGCATGGTGACCACGGCACCGCGAATCGGTGCATCGGGGGAGTGGCGGGCCTCGGCGCCGAATTGGTCGGCAAGCGCGGCATCGAGGGTGAGCGACAGCTCTTGAAATCGGTAGTCGATGCTCGGGTGGCGCTCTCGTAGCCAGTCGCCGAGCATTCCGGATCCGGCTCCGATGTCGACCACGGTGTCGACGCCTGCCCGAATCGACACGCTGGCGACCACATCGAAGCGAACCCAGTGCCAGAACGTGTGCCTTGACGAGTCGCCGATGGCGAGTTGTTGCCGCTCGAGCGGCGTGGGATCGACCGCCTCGGCGAACTCAACAGCGTTGTTCTCGGGCCCAGCAGTCACGGATCCGTATTGTAGATGCGCCATGCCGAGCACCCGCGCCCGCTGGCGCTACTCTTGCAGCCGTGAAAGTTGGCGTACTGGTGGTGGCCTACGAGGCCCAAGACACGCTGCGTTGGGTGCTCGATCGCATCCCGACTGAGTTGCGGTCGCAGTTGGCAGAAGTCCTCGTGATGGACGACCACTCGTCCGATCGCACCACCGAGGTCGCGCACGAGTACGCCGCAGGCGGCACAGACATTGCCCTGACGATCGTTCGGCACGACCAGAACCTCGGCTACGGCGGCAACCAGAAGGCCGGCTACCGATATGCGATTGACCATGGCTGGGATGTTGTGGTGCTGCTGCATGGTGATGGGCAGTACGCCCCAGAGAAGCTGCCCGAGATGATCGAGCCAATCGTGGCTGGCGACGCTGACGCGGTGTTCGGTTCGCGCATGCTTGATCGCGGCGGCGCCCGACGCGGCGGTATGCCGCTCTACAAATTCGTCGGCAACCGCATTCTGACAACCGCCCAGAACGCACTGACTGGCGCCGGGCTCAGCGAGTGGCACTCCGGCTACCGGGCCTATCGGGTGAGCGTTCTTGCCGATCTGGCGTTCGTCGGAAATAGCAATGACTTCGACTTTGATACCGAAATTATTTTACAACTCCTCGGAGCAGGCAAGAAGATCGTCGAAGTCCCGATTCCGACGTACTACGGCGACGAGATCTCTCGCGTCAACGGTCTGGCCTACGCCGCCAAAATCATGGTCGACACCACTCGGCATCGGCTCGGCAGCGCCGGCTTCGGACGAGGCGATTTGGCCCAGGTCGCCGAGGAATACCAGTTCAAGCCGTCGCCAGGAAGCTCCCACGGCAAGGTGCTCGATCTGATCGCAGAACTTCCGGCCCGTGATCAGCCACTACGCATCCTCGATGTCGGATGCGGGCCCGGCCATGTGGCCGCGATCCTGCGCCAACAGGGCCATCATGTGACCGGAGTCGACATCGCCGAATCCGACGGCGTCCGTGAGCGCACCGACGCATTCCACGTTGCGGACCTTGAGAACGGCCTCCCTGACGCTGTTGGCTCCGGCTTCGATGTCGTCATTGCGGCTGACGTCATCGAACACGTCGCCCGGCCCGAATCACTCATCACTGAGTTGGCCGGCGCAATGCGACCGGGTGGAACGATCATCGCCAGCGTGCCGAACTTCGGGCACTGGTACCCACGCAGCCGCACGGCGGCAGGTCTCTTCGACTACGACCAGCGCGGCATTCTCGATCGAACCCATCTTCGCTTCTTTACTCGCCGGAGTTTCCGTCGGCTCCTCGACAACGCTGGGCTCACGACACAGGCTGAACGCCATGCCGGTCTCCCACTCGAAGTGCTCGGTATCGGTGGCCTGATCGGCTCCGCCGTGGCGGGTGTCGATCGCCTCGCTACACGTATCTGGCCAACGATGTTTGCCTACCAGTTTGTCGTGTCGCTCGTCGCCGCCCCGCACGTGCGTGACGCGCCGGCCCCGTGACCACGGCGGCTGTTGAGCACGAGCCGGACGTCGGTGCGGCCCAACGTCGTGCCAGGCGGCAGACCTGGACGGTCACCTTCATCGCCGTTGCCATTTTCTGGCTGATCTCTACGTCGGGTCGGCCCTGGGACCTCGTTGCTCGTGGCGGGTTCAGCTCCGACTTCTACGACGAGCAAGCACGTGTCTTTCTGCGTGGCCGGATCGCCGTCGACCCGGCTGTCCCCGGCCCGGAGGGCTTCTTGATCGACGGTGCGACGTACCTCTACTACGGGCCGTTCCTCGCCATCATCCGGATGCCACTGATGCTGTTCGGTGACCTTTTCGTCGGTCGCCTCGTTCGGGTTTCGATGCTCATTGCCTTGGTCGTGCTTGCTCGCTGGGCCGATCGACTCGCAATCGTGGCGCGTCGGTCGGTCTGCCCATTGTCGGATGCGACATGGCCTCGCGTCGCTTTTGTTGCGGCAGTTCTGGGGTCGCCGGCGCTCTTTGCGTCCGGCTGGATCAGCGTCTACAACGAGACTGAATTGTGGGCGCTTGCGTTGGCCGTCGTGACCGTGACGCTCACTGTGGAGTGGGCAGCTGATGGATTCACCGACCGCCGGACCCTCGTGCTGGCAGGTGGTGCAGCGCTCGCCACCACATTGACTCGTGCGCCGATCGGCTTCGGTGTGTCGTTCGCCCTCGGCGTGTGCGGCCTGGTGCTCGTCTGGAGGGCACGTCGTGTCATCCCCGCACGCCCCGTTGCACTGTTGGCTGTCGTTGTCGGTGCGTTGCCGGTGGTCGCCCACATGCTGGTAAACCTCGCCAAGTTTGGGACACTGATGTCGGTGCCGGGCGACCGCCAGTTGTTGTCGTTGACCAGCGCGGCCCGTGCTGAATTTTTCGAGCGGACGGGTGGAAGCTTCTTTTCGTTGCGCTTTCTGCCGACGACTTTGGCGCAATACCTGCGGCCCGACACCATTCGATTCGAACGGCTCGTGCCCGGCATGAGGTATGGCCCGTTGGCTCCCGACTATGCCGACTTTCCGGTCGAGTCGACGACGCCCGCCGCATCGATCACCGTCAGTGCCCTGCTGCTCGTCGTCTTTGCGGTCATCGGCGTAACCTGGCTCGTCCGACGTCGGGGCCGGTTATGGCTGGCAGTGGTTGTCGCAACCTCCCTCGGGGCCCTGCCGACGTTCCTGATCGGGTTCGTCGCCAACCGGTATCTCATCGACATGCTTCCGCCGCTCATCGTCGCAGCAGCGATCGGGGTGTGGCTACTCGTTGACATCGAACGACGGCAGGTCGTTCAGGGTGGGGTCGCTGTACTCGCAGTGTGGGGCCTCTGGGTGAACGCGTCGCTGGCGATCTGGAACATCGGCTACAAGACGGTCGGCTTCACCGAAGCGCGATATTCGCTTGACGACGCCTTCTTCGGCGGTGGCCACGACAGCCTCGTCATCATCGACGAGGCGACCCCGGTGCCGCGCGACGGCATCGTGGGCGTGACGCGCGACTGCAGCGGCGTCTGGATTGCTGAACAGGGCCGATGGGTTGCACTCGACAGGCCCGATGGCGTGCGCCAGGCAACCGGTGCCCTCAACGGTGACGGGGTGAACGGTGACGGGGTGAACGGTGACGGGGTGAACGGTGACCGTGTGCTCGCAGCAGGAGTCAACTGGCAGCTGTCGGTGGAGGGTCTCGACTCACCGACGCCGCGCACGATCTTCACGTCTGGTGATGTCGTCATGATCGATGAACCTCTCGACGCTGGCGACGGCCGCTACACGGTCACGGTCGACGCCATCGAGAATTTGTTCTTCGCCCAGATCGGCAATGAAGCGTTCTTTTTGCCCGGCGATGTTGTGCGCGACGATGTGGATATTCGGCTCGACATGTCGGCACCGATGCCGCAGTCGGCGCTCTGCCTGTCACTCAGCGATTGAGGTCCGCTTGGCCCGGAGCGGCTGCTCGATTGCCACATGCAGCACGGCAGCCGCAACCGATGAGGCAAGGACCTTGACAACAAGCAGTGGCCAGCCATCGATCCCGATGCGATCACTGGACATGATGAGGATGACCGGCCAGTGGATGACGTACCACGAGTAGCTCATCTGGCCAACGGCCACAAATGGTGCCCGGGCCAAGAGCCGTGTGAGCGGGCCGGGAAGCAACAGGGAGGCCACGAGTACCGCGCTGACAACCGACACGGCTGCGTAGCCGCCCCGCAGTAACCACGGTGGGTCGTAGTCGGTTGTTGAGGCCAGCGCGAGCATGGCAACGAAGCCCGCGATGCCGGCGGGCCTGAGCCAAGCAGCGGATCGCTGAAGGGCCTCGGGGTGAACGTGGAGCAGCAGCGCAAGGCCGCAGCCAGCAAGCAGCTCTGTGCCGCGCGCGTCGGTCCCGAACTCAAGCCGGAACTGCGGTCCGGACACGAAGAGTTGAACGAGGAGTGACCCGATCCAGCCTGTGAACACCATGATCGACAGCGTTCTGACCGGTCGTTTCGTACGGACCGCGACAAGCACTGCGACGGTCAGAAGTACGTAGAACTGTTCTTCGACCGCCAGCGACCAGAACGGGCCAAGCGGGCCGACGATGGTCCGAAGCAACTGCCCCTCGCCGGAAACAATCACATGCCAGTTCGTGTAGCCGAATGCCCCCGCAGCCGCATCGACCCAGCGAAAGCCAGCCCAGAACAGGGGCGCGAGCACGACAGCGCCGACCACGACGGTGAGTGAAGCCGGCGCCAATCGCCTGAAGCGTCGTGCCCAGAACCGGCGGACGTCGAGATCGCCTGAGTCGGCGATTTCTCGAAGCAGCACGGTCGTGACGAGGTAACCCGACAGGGTGAAGAAGACCGAAACGCCGATGAATCCGCCCGGTGCGAGGTCGGACAAACCCGACGTCGCGCCTGCATGAAAGAGCACCACACAGACGACTGCGACTGCACGGAGGCCGTCGAGCGCCGGGTGATAACGATGGTCACCCATCGGCTGGCGTCGCTGCAGATGTGGCCTTCGAAGTGACCGGCCTGGCCGAGCGTCGATTGACCAGCGCTGCGCACATCAGCAGCATGACGCCCAGCAACGTCCAGCCGTGGAGCCACTCGAAGCGGATGGGCCAGCCTGCGTTCGGGAAGGGACGTTCGACGCCCACAACAAAGACGACAGTCAACGACACCCCTGCCACGATCAACCAGCCGGCGATTGCCAAGACTCGGACCCGACGCGTAACAACAGCAACAACTGCGACTGCGGCGGCGGGGATTGCCCACACCCACCCGGCCACAAGTGCGGCGGCGACCGTGGCGATGGCGCCGACACTACCGATCGATCGTCGGGCGTCAGGGTTCCACGTCGCAAACTCTGGTCCGATTGCCGTGAGCGCCACATCGCTCGAACGGCGACGGTCGAGCACGACAATCGCAATCGCGACAAGCGCCGCAAACAACGAGGCGAAGAGTGCAATCGAGAGGGTGCGCTGTGGTGTCCATTGGATCTCGACGGTTGTGGTCGCGTTGGTCGGGGCGATCCACCACCCGTTTGCATTCCCGTCGACGAGTTCGGGCCCCGCCAGCGTGCCGCCGGCTGTGCTCGCTGTCCAACCGTCGTTGTAGCCCTCACCGAGCACGACCCAGCAGCCTCTCGGGCATGCCGGAACGTCGACGATGCGGTCGTGGCGACCACTTTCGACCAACACCGTTTGGGTCGGATCGATGGCGGGGCTCGCAGCAGTCTCGGGTGGAGCTGGCCGCAGGACAACACGATCGACGTCGATGCCAGTGGTGTGGCCTGCAGCTGTCGAGAGCCGATGTGTTCCCTGTTCAAGATCGAGTGATCCGTCGCACACCTCGACGGTGATGGAGTCACCGGCGAGTGCAGTGTCGACGTCGAACGCAACAGACACGCCCAGCGGCTGTCCGTCGAGTTCGAGAAGATCATCGCGGCATTCCCCATTGGCGGCGAATGCCGACGATCGCTCGATGAAGCTCCCGACAAAGCCGATCGAACTGATTGCTGCGGGCAGCACGACGGGCTCTCCGAACCGGCGGTCGATGGTTTGCTTCGAGTCGATCTCGACAATCGTCACGGTCGCTTGCGTCACGTCGACTGCGCGAGGCAACTCGATGGTGACGTCAGGCCCAGGGACAACGATGGTGAGGTCGCCCACGCGGTCGGTGATCCGTAGCTTGGTGACGGGGGAGAAATTGCCCACCAATTGCGTGACGCGAAGGCTGCTTGATGAGCCGTCACCGAGATTGGTGAGCGACTGGCCGACGACATTGTCGAAGGGAGTGATCCAGGCAGTTGCCAGATCACCGTCGGCAGCAGCGTGGCCGCGCGCCGTGAGGGTGCCATCGAGGTGATCAGAAGCCTGCCCTCGCTCCTCGAACAGTTCGGAGAGCAGTTCGCCGGATGCACTCGGCGTCACCCGCAGTGTCACCGAGATGTTCGATGTCATGTCGGCAGCCAGATCGAACTGACGATTGAGCGTCGGTTCCGGATCGCTCCGAAATCGATCTTGCGGATCGGCCCGAAGCCGCGAAAACACATACGAGGTCTGATTGTTGGGATTCGCGTCGGTCGCGTCGTGCGGAACTCGGATCACTTCGACTGTCGGAGCGAGGCCGAGTTCGATCTCGGCGAATCCAACGGCACCGATTGCTGCGGCGATGGGCGGCTGGGGGGCGCTTGTGCCCGTAATCACGATGTCGACTGTCGAACCCGCAGCGCCGTCCACATCGATGCGCTGTCCTGCGCCTGCGAGCGAACGACCGTCAAGCGAAACAAGGACTGGTTGGCCGACGCCGTCGATGCGGACGTCGGTGATCACGCGCGTTCCCGGCGGCGAATCAGGCTGGCGAAGCGTGACGTGGTCGAAGTCGGATGACACGTCAAGCCGGATGAATTCTCCGATGGCTGGAGCGCGGTCGGCAACGACCCAGCTCGTGGAGAAATCGCCGTCGATGGCCATCACCGGCCGGTGCTCAGGGAGATACGCAAACGGCTCGCCATAGGCGCTGGCAGTTGCGCGAACCGGGCCATCTTGGATCGCTACGGTCTGCGTTGCCGCCTCGGTGGTGTCGAAGACGGGGAGCCGTTGGTCAGCCGGCTCGAAGCGCAGCACATCGGCCTCAGGGCCGCCGAACTCGGTGGCGCCGTGAACATCCTGCGAGCCCCGCCAATGATGCGCACGGTCGCGGTTCGAGTCGGTGACGATCAGCGACGCACCATTACTCAGTGCCGCGGCCACCTCGCTGGAGTCGAGCGATGCGCTGTAGCGAATTAACTCGGCGCCATCGATCAAGCCCGCGCCGGCAGCATCGACGAGGCCGTCACCGCTGCCCGATACCACCACAACCTCGTCTTTGACTCGAACGGTCGGGACAGGATGACCAACCGGCAGTAACTGCACCGGAGCAATGGCGGTACCGACTCGAGAGTCGCCGATCGACTGCTCGTCGACGTACGGAACTCGCGGCAACATTACTGTTGGTTTGCCAAATGATGCCGGGTATCCAACGCCGTCGACACCACCGTGTGCAAGGAGGTCGGCGACCAACTCTGGCCGAGCCAGGCGGAACCGATCGAACTGCACATCGTTCGTCAGCCAGATCGTGTCGACGCCGAGCAGCCGGGCGATCGGTGCCACAGCATCGGGGTCGAGCGTGCCATCTTGCACGCGATCGTCGAGTGCAAAGACAAGGTCCATTGCGGCCGGGCTACCCAGCGGGAGAAGGTCACGCGTGAGGAGCGGGCGCTCAGTCAGCGCCGGCAGCGGCTGATCGACCGTGTAGCCCCACTGGTATGCCCCGAACTCGGTACCGGGAATCTGAAGTACTCGGTAGCCATCGGGGAGTGCGTCGAGTGCGGCCGAGGCATTGAGCCACGAAGCGGGTGGTTGTTCGTCGCGTTCGAGCGCCGGATCAACGAAACCACCGTTGCGGAGAGCCGGCAGGTTGATGACGGCGAGGAGGCCGATGACAGCAGCGATCGTCACCGATGCACGCGCCCCACCGAACACGGTTGGGCCGCCGCGGAATCGCAGCATTCGAACAGCGGACACGAGCGACGCTGCACCCAATGCCATACCGAGCATGAGGACAGGAACGGCCCGGGTGCTGCTGCGCAAGGCCAACGCTACGCCACTCTCGCGGTCGCCGAGCAGCGCCGACATCAGCGGCGACGTGTCGTCGATCGGGTGAACACCAACGGCCAACACGAGGCCAGCCCCAACGAGGAGTGCAGCAAACCGTCGATGCTCCCACTCACTCACGACAATACCCAGCAGGCACAGCAGCACAAGTCCGAGCCCGGCAATCACGACCGGGATGGAGATCAGATGATCGAGTGAGGAGGTGGTTGCCGCGGCAAACGAGTCGCGCAGATAGAACAACCAGTAGCCGAGCCCGCGCAGCACTTCGGTCGACGTTGACGTGAACGACACTGACTCCAGCGACTCCGAATAGGCCAGGACATCGCCGCCACGCCGACCTTGGATGATCAACATCGCCATCCACCAGAGCGACACGGCGGTCGACAGCACAGCGACCTTGCCGGCGGTTGCGAGGGCCCGTCGCCAAGTAATCGAACGATTCCAGACGGCGTGGGCGAGCCACAATGTGGGCGCAGGAATGATCATTGCCAAAGCGGTGGCATTGACGGCACCGACCGTCAGGACGACCAGTGCGATTGCTGCCGGGAAGCGCCATCGTCCGCGCTGTGCTGCCAAGACGGTGAGGCCGACGATCCATCCGAGGCCTGCCCATGGGAGGAGCAACACCGACGTCCGAGAGACGTACGGCAGCACGTACGGAGAAAGTTGGTAGACGAGCGCCGCAACGAATGCGGCAAGGGGCGCCAGGCCGAGCACTCGGCTGACCCATCGCACGCCGAGCCCGGCGACGAGGAGAAGCGTGCCGATCCAGAGTCGGTGGGCGATCCAGTCGGGAGCTCCGAGCTTTTCGAACAGCCAGAACCAGGGAGCGGTCGGCCAGAGATAGGCAATGTGCTGATGCGGCACCCAGCCGGCGAACTGGCGCGGATCGAACGACGTCGTCGTGTCGGCGATGAAGCGACCCGGGTTCAGGTACACGTACAGCTTTGAATCAGTCGGCATCCGACCGGGCGCAGCCGTCAGTGCCGGTACGTAGGCCAAGCAGGCCAACACGGCAACCGATACCGCCGTCGACCGCTGGCGAAGCAACTCCGCAAGCCGTGTCATTGCACTGGGCTCGCTGGTGTGATTGCGCTCATCGTGCCGCTGGAAGTACGCTCGACATGCGTTTCACGAGCCCGAGCACGCCTTGCTTCGAGGTCCGTCGATGATGCGAGGCGTTGACATTGCTCGTCGCTGCACGATGCTCAAGGAACCAGTCGTAGCTCTGCGCAAACATGTCATCCGTCGACCACTGCGGCGTCCACCCGAGCTGCGTTTCGAGGTGCTGCAGGTCGAACCACATCGACTTCGAGTACATCAACCAGTGGTACGGGGCAAACGGGGCAAGCCCCAGCTTTGCAGTGAGCGACATGCCGAGGCTGGCCGGGGCGGCGGGCAGCGAACGGACCTGCGAGCCGGTGCCGGCGTGAGCGCACAAGCTGGCGAGGGTCTCGCGCATGGTGCCGAACCGATCGGTACCGACATTGAACACACCAGGCGATTCAGCGTCGGCCGCCAGCAGACAAACATCGGCAAGATCATCGCTGTGGACAAACTGGTAGCGGTTGGTGCCGTCGCCCAGCACGATCGGGTCGTGCCCGTCGGCAATCCAGTCGAACAGGATGCCGAAGATGCCGAGGCGGCCATGGCCGAGGATGGTCCGCGGGCGAACAATCGACACATCGAGGCCCTGGCGAGCTGCGACCAGGCAGGCCCACTCGGCTGCGAGCTTGGCGTGGCCGTACGGCTCCATCGGCGACGGCACGGTGGTTGGCAGCACGGGGTTGGTCTTGGGGACCCCGAACACGGCGCTCGAGGAGGTGTGTACCACCTTGCGGACGCCGCTCGCAGCGCTTGCCTCGAGCAGGTTGACCGTTCCGTCAACGTTGACCGATCGGAGCAGATGCTCGTCTTGGGCAAGCGGCACCTGCGCCACATTGTTCAACACGACGTCGACGCCATCGACGGCCTCGCGCACCACGTTGATGTCACGGATATCGCCCTGGACGAACTCGACGCCGCAAGGCCGGTCGTCAGCATCGTTAATGTCAAGCACGCGAACTGTTTCGCCAGCCGCATGGAGACGCTGCGCGATCAGTGACCCGAAGTAGCCGCTCCCTCCGGTGACGAGATACGTGGTCACAGCTCGATGCCCTGCTCGCGACACCACTGGATGCTGCGTCGCATGCCGTCAGAGAGCGACACGTCGGGGGAGTAGCCGAGGTCGCGCTGCGCGGCGCTGATGTCGACAGCAATCGTCTTGTTCATCTCGCCAAGTACGTGGAACTGTTGGTTGTACTTGTCGATCCGTTGGAAGAACGCATCGACCCGTTCGGCGATGTCGCCAACGACGTTCGGCAGCTTCAGCCGGTTCGCCTTGACGTCGTAGCCCTCGGCGGTGAGCGCGCAACCAACCGTTTCGACGATTTCGGACACGGTGTACGCACGCTCATCGGCAATCCACCACCCAAGGCCGGGCGCCGTCGGTGTCAACTCGGCTCGAACGATGCCTTCGATGAGATTGTCGATGAAGACCATCGACCGACGTTGGTTGCCGCCACCGAGCACCGGGAACCTGCCCGTGCGAACCAACGTGAAGAACGTGGTCTGACGTGCTGGCTGGTGCGGACCGTAGAACCACGGCGGCCGAACCATCACGACGTTCAGCCCACGATCGACAGCATCGTGAACTCGGAGTTCGGCGTCCATTTTGGAGCGCCCGTAGCCGAAGTACGGGTGGAACGGTTCATCGTGGCCGAAGGTGTCGGTGACGTCAGCGTTGGTGCCGAATGGGCTGTTCGATGAGACGTGAACCATGCGTCTGATGCCTGCGTTCTCGGCAGCTCGGAGAATGTGTTCGGTGCCTTGATGGTTGACGGCATCGAAGTCGGCCATCTTGTTGGGATGGATGATGCCGGCGGTATGGATCACGTCGACCGAGTCGACATCGTGAAGACCACGAAACAGATCCAGTGCTGTATCGGCTCGGCTGATGTCGCCCACGACGACCTCGACGCGATCACTGGCTGCATTGAGTGTAACTGCGTCAGCAGGGTCGCGAACGAGCAGCCGAAGTCGGCCTGCCCGCTGATACTCGTGGTCGTCAGAGAGGAACGCCGCAACGAGCCCCGTGCCGAGCCAACCGCCGGCTCCTGTGATCACGGTGACGTCTGGAGTGGCGAGTTGTTGGGTCATCGAAGTGTCTCCGTCATTGAACATCCGGCAAGGGTCATCCAGCTCGTTCGTCGGCAAAACGCCGTGCGTTACGGATGGCGATGGCCATCACCGAGGCCTGCGGGTTGACACCTGGTGCGTCAGGCAACAGTGCAGCATCGTTGACCCACACGTTGCTCGCGCCGTGGACCTTGCCGAAGCTGTTCGTGGCGGTCCGCTTGTGGTTCTCGCCCATTGGTGCCGTTGAGCAGAGATGTACGGTCATAACGCTGGCCCTCGTGGCAGCGAACGCAGCGGTCATCTTGGCGAGGTCGGCACGGTTGCGGACGAGTGGCGCGTGCTTGAACGACGGGTACACCTCGTCAGCGCCGGCCTCAAGCATGAGGAGTGCGAGGCGGGCCAGGCCTTGGCCCAGGAGCGCACGATCGCGTTTGGTCAGTCGATACGTGACGATCGGGTCTCGGACGCCGGGGATCGCCTGCACCCAGCCACGGCCCTGGCTGGTGATTGCGGCGTAGTAGATGGCCAACTCGGGCCAGGCGGTCACTGCCGCTCCGAATTCCCGCCAGTTGTCGGTCAACGACAGCGCGACCAGTCCGGGGTGGCTTGCAGAGCCGCCGAACGAGATGCCAGGGGCAAACTCTTTGACCTGGAAAACTGGGACGTCGTCAGGCGTGTTGACGTTCTCGTCGAACCGCGCCGCGAGCTTGACGGTGGGATGGACCGCGAGCGTGCGGCCGACCCGATGGCGCAAGCCGGCGCGCTGCAAAATCGCCGGAGTTTGGATGGCTCCACCGCAGACGAAGACGCTCTTGAACGTGATCGTGGTTGGTTGATCGACACCCGTTGCAGTCGCTGACAACTGAGCGCTTGTCGCGGCGCCACCGGACATCACGAGCCGATCGAGCCGGTGTTCGGTGAGCATCCGGGCCCCTGCAGCGAAGGCTCTGGGCAGGTACGTACGCGTCATGCTTTGGCGCTGACCGTCGACGGCACGCCCGCCTTCTGGATACGACATCCAGCGTGGGCTCTCGTCGTGCTGCCAACCAAGTGCGGCTGCACCGTCGCGTAAGATTTCACTGGCTCTGGTGTGTTCGCCAGGCACGGTCTGCACGGTCAGTTGCTCTTCGACCTCTTCGCAGATCGACAGCAAGTCGCCAGCGTCGAAGTCGTCGATCGCGTAGTCACGTTGCCAACGCGCGATCGCTTGCTCGGGTGGGCGGCGATACAGCCCGCTGTTGACCTCGGTGCCGCCACCGGCGCAACGGCCTTCGGTGTAGGCAATCGATGGAATACCGAGCGCCACCGTGACGCCACCCGATCGGTACTGGCGATCCATCTGCTCGAGCGAGAACGGCACGACTTCGCCCTGGTCGACCCACGGTCCCTCCTCGATGATGAGGACGTCGTGGCCGGCTTCGGCAAGGATCGCGGCGGTTGTGGCGCCACCTGCTCCGGAGCCAATGATCAGCACCTCGCACTCGTTGGTCGCGGTCCACTCGTTGGTCGCGGTCATTGGGCGCCGTCCGTTTGCGTTGCTGGCCAGGTTTCCCAGATATAGGCGAAAGCCAACGATCGGATCAGGCGGGGGTACTCGGCGAGGAGCGGAATCGGCAGCTTCGTGACGAGGCTGATGACTCGGTCGACACCAAAGAGCCTGGAAAGAACATCGACGCCAACACCGATGGCCTTGACGCCGAATCGAGGGACCGACGGCATCGTTTGCACTCGTTCATCAATGAACGAAACGGTCTGGCGGCGGGGAGCAACGGGCAGCGCTGGGAGGTCGACCGACAGCAACGCGTCGGCAAAGCGAGCCATCGGCGTCGAGAGCGTGGACGGGGCGCGCATGGAGCGGCCAATCGTAGCGCTCACTGGCTGTCGGGCTGCGTGGCCTGGTCGAGCGTCCGGTAGGCCCTGCGGCGTCGTCGCAGTGTCACCAGGTCGTTGACGCCCCACCAGGTGACGAGCTTGAAGGCCTCGACGACGATCCGGCGACTCATCTTTGATTCGCCAGCCACCCGATCTCGGAAGGTGATCGGAATTTCGACCACGCTCATCCCGGAACGAACGGCCCGGTAGGTCATTTCGATCTGAAATCCGTAGCCACTCGCTTGGATTCCGGCCAGGTCGAGCGACCGGAGGGCGTCGGCTCGATAGACGCGGTACCCGGCTGTGGCGTCGTTGATGGCGAGGCCAAGCGCAATGGCGGTGTACCGGTTGGCCCAGCGCGACAGCCAGAGTCGGCGGCGCGGCCAGCCGATGACAGAACCGCCTGGGATATAGCGCGAACCAATGACCACCGCGACGCCATGCTGTGCCACAGCGAGCATGGTCGGCAGTGCAATCGGGTCGTGGGACATGTCGGCATCGATCTGAACCAGCAGGTCGTAACCCTCGTCGAGACCGATGCGGAAGGCGTGCAGATACGCGTTGCCCAAACCGCTCTTCGTTGTGCGCTCGACAATCCGGTCGTTTGGCCGCAGCGCTGCGCGAGCGAGCGTGCGGGTGGCGTCGGTGGATGCGTCGTCGATGACGAGTACGTCGGCCTCGGGTACATGTTCGCGGAGACGGGCGAGGATCTCTTCGATGTTGGTTGCTTCGTTGTGTGTGGGAACCACGACGAGGCATCGCAACGTGCCCATTACGGAATCGCTCCGAAGACGCCGTACAGCCCGGTGAGGGTGGCGAGGCCGGCCCCACCGGCCACCAGCACCATGTCCCAGCCCGCTCGGTCCCAGCTCGCTCGGTGGTGATCACGATCAGCGACTGGCTCTGGCCACCAGGCACCGACAGCGATAAACAGCGGGAACGCGGTGAACAAGAAGCGAGGCCGGGCGGTGACGGTTTCGGGAATCAGCATCAGGGCGATGATCACGCCACAGAACGCAACAAGGGGGAGTGGGAGGTGGCGCTTCCACAGCGCGTAGAGCATGCCGGCGAGCGCCAGTAGGCAGAGCGCAGTGAGGGCGTCGGCAGGCGAACTCAGTGGGCTCTTGACGAAGCCGAAGGTATTCGCGACTGCGGTTGCTCCGAAGCTCGTGCCCTCGGACCAGGCCTCGCGTTGCACGCGGAACCAGGCGCCACGTTCGCCGGCTTGGGCATCGACATAGAGCTGGAACCCAATGAACCCGAGCGGCGACAAGACAACCGGAACGAGCGACATCCAGTCTCGTCGACGCCAGATTGCGAGCGCCGCCGCCACGACACACGCTGCGACCAGCGCCACGCCGTTCGGTCTGGTGCCGGTGCCGATCGCCGCGGCGATGCCTGCGAGTAACCAGCGTTCTTCGATCAAAAAGAGCAGGCACAGTGCCGCGAGGACGATGAACGTTGCCTCGGCGTAGGCAAACGACAGGACGAAGCTGCCGGGGAACACCGTGTAGAGGGTCATCGAACGTGCCGCAACAGCGTTGCTGAACAAGCGCCGAGCGAGGAGCCCGACTACGACCACCGAGATGGCACCCAGTACAAAGTTGGTGAAGAGCGCGGCGAGCGTATCGCCACCGGGCAGGACGAAATCGACGACACGCACCAACCACGGGTAGACGGGGAAGAACGCCGCGCGAGCTTCGAGTTGGTTGTACGTGATGTCGGCAGGGATCGACTTGGGATAGCCGAAGCGGACGATTTCGAGATACCAACGGCCGTCCCACGACGTCAACACGTTACTGATCGTCGACCCGGCAGACGGCTCGATCTCGTTGAGGATGCCGATCTGGATGTCTTTGCGGACATCGACGACGCGCTGTGCGGCGCGGACTCCGGCACCGGCAATGAGGCAGAGCCGCGTCACCACGTACGCGATGAGGCCGACGACGATGGCGCGACGGAACGACTTGTCGGCGAAGTCGTCACGAATCGAGGTCGCGCGGGGCGTTGAGAACTCGTTCAGGATGTTGGCCAGCCAACCGCCGCGGGTGCGGTCGATTGTTGACGTATTCAGCTCGGCGTCACGCATGGGTCACCAGGCATGCATCGGTAGAATGCGCTTCTTCGGGCCGAACTTCGGCGCTGCTGCGCCGTCCATCTGCAGCAGGCGGACAACTCGGCCACGTTGGCCCACGTAGGGTTCCAGGAGTTCGAGCATTCGTTCGTCAGTGGCACGGGCCTCACTAGCGAGGACGGTGCCGACCATGTTCTTGAGGTGATAGTCGCCCACAGCGACAGCGTCGGGGTCCCCCAGTGCCGGTCCGAGCACATTGCCGATGGTCCACTGTCCGACTCCGTCGATCAGGTGCAACTTGGCTCGGGCCTCTGACGCCGGCAGCACTGCCCAGTCCCAGAACTTGGCGGCATGTTGGGCGACACGTTGCAACGGCTCGGCCCGCTTGCGCTCGATGCCGAGCGGGTGGAACCACCAGCTCGGTTGCCGCGCAAGCACGCCAGGTTCGGGCGGCAGGAGGAGCCGTGTGAACGGCCCTGGGGCCGGCTCACTGAGGTTGAAACAGAGCTGGCGCCACTGGTTGTGTGCCTCGCCGATCGTGATGCGCTGTTCGAGGATGGTCGGCAGGAGCGAGTGATAGAGATCGCCGCTGGCACCCATGCGGACCGAGCGCCCGTTGCGAGCAGCCTTGGCCACAGCCGGTTGACGGTCGTTTTCGAGCTCATGATCGATCTGGTCGTCAACGCCGAGCATCCGAGACGCCTGCTTGAGCATCCACGCTGCGCCCGGGCCATAGGCCGCCAGCGAAATCCCGGGAATCCCGTCGACGTCGGTGTCTGGCGAATCGCTCCAACCAATCCGGAGCGTGCCCGGACCATCAGGCGTCCGTGTCGCTCGGATCATTTCGCCTGTGGACGTGACACCGCGGCCGACGACGTTCAACCAGGTGGTCGGGTCACCGCAACCGTGGCGGTACCAGGACAGCGTGGCACCGACGTCGATGAGTCGCTCAGAGAGGAGCTGATTCGCGGGCGCGGACACGGCAGGAAGATAGCAGCCGGAAGCAGATCCTGACTGCAGTCTCAGTTGATCTCGACAGGAGTTTCGACCGGATGGTGACAGGCGACGAAGTGTCCATCGCCCATTGCCCGCAGCTGTGGTTCTTCCCTGGTACAGATGTCGGTCGCGTAGGCGCAACGCGGATGGAAACGACAGCCCGACGGGGGAGAGATCGGTGAGGGTGGCTCGCCGACGATCTTGCCGACGGAATGGTCGGCCTCGGGGTCGGGTGCGGGGATCGAATCGAGCAGCACGTTCGTGTACGGATGCGACGGACGGGCGTAGAGATCGTCACTCGAGGCGACTTCGCACAGTTTGCCGAGGTACATCACAGCGACTCGGTCACTGATGTTCTTCACGACAGCAAGGTCGTGGGCAATGAACACCAGCGTGAGGCCGAACTTCTCTTTCAGGTCTTCCAACAGGTTGAGAACCTGCGCCTGCACCGACACGTCAAGGGCTGAGACGGGCTCATCGCAGATGATCAGTGTGGGGTCGAGCACGAGGGCTCGGGCCACGGAGATGCGCTGACACTGACCGCCAGAGAACTGGTGTGGCTTGCTTTCGGCAGCACGCGCCGGGTCGATACCGACCGATTCGAGGATCTCATCGACGAGCTTGTTGCGTTCTTCCTTCGTGCCGCGCTTCCAGATCTCGAGCGGCTCGAGCACGCTGTCACGAACCGAACGGCGCGGATTGAGCGACGACACAGGGTCCTGGAAGATCATCTGCACGCGAGTACGGGCCTCGCGCACGGCGCTGCTGCTCATCTCCGTGAGCTCAGCGCCTTCGAAGATGATCGACCCGCTGGTCGGCGGCGGGATCTGCATGATGGCGCGGCCCGTGGTGCTTTTGCCACAGCCGGATTCGCCGACAATGCCGAGCGTTTCGCCGCGCAAGACGTCGAAACTGATGCCAGACACGGCCTTGACCGTGTTGCCACGGCCGACCTTGAACTCGACAACAAGGTCTTCGATGCTGAGGACCTTGTCACCGTCTCGTAGATGTGCTTTGCCGGTGCCTGCCATCAGGACACCGCCGAAAAGTCTTCAGGCTTGTAACCGGTTGCTTGCAATTCAGCGTCTCGCTTCTCGAACTCGGGGGAACCAACGGGGTACCAGCACGCATACACGTGCTTCGGGTCAGTGGTTGGGGTGAGCGGCGGCTCTTCGACGTGGCACTTCGGCAGCGCATACATGCAGCGTGGCGCGAAGTTGCAGCCCAATGGCGGGTTGACGAGGTCCGGCGGGCGGCCGTGAATCGTTGCCAGCCGGGTGTGGCTCGGGTCACTCAGCTTCGGGATACTGCGCATCAACGACTTCGTGTACGGCATCTTCATGTTGGCGAAGAGCGTCTTGGTTGGCGCATGCTCGACCAGTTTGCCGCCGTACATGACAGCAATCTGGTCGGTGTGGCCAGCCACGACACCGAGGTCGTGAGTGACGAGGATGACCGACATGTTGCGGTCACGCCGCTGCTCACCAATCAGGTCGAGGATCTGAGCCTGGACGGTGACGTCAAGTGCAGTAGTTGGCTCGTCAGCGAACAGCAAGGTTGGCCCGCATGCCAACGCAATAGCGATCATCACACGCTGACGCATGCCACCGGATAGTTCGTGTGGGAGCTGGTTGAGGCGGCGCTCGGGCTCGGGAATGCGGACGTCGCGCAACAGCTGGAGCGCGGTTGCAGTGGCCGTTGCCTTGTCCATCCCTAAGTGGAGCTTGAGTGGTTCGGTGATCTGCTTGCCGATTTTCATCAGCGGGTTGAGTGAGTTCAGCGGGTTCTGGAACACCATCGACATCTCGGCGCCCCAGAGGTGACGCATCTGCTTGGCGGAGAATCCGAGGATGTCTTGACCGGCGAACTTGACCGACCCGTGCTTGACCGCCGTGGAAGGCAGCAACCCCATGATCGAGCGAGCAAGGACGGTTTTGCCCGAGCCTGACTCGCCAACGACGCCGAGCGACTCGCCACGCTTGAGCGACAGCGTGACGCCATCGACCGCGCGGACGAGACCGCGCTCGGTTTTGAAGTGGGTCTTGAGGTCGATGAGTTCGAGGAGTGGTTCCCCTGACTCGATTCGACGATCAGTCTGCATGTGGTTGTCCTTGTTCACAGTGCGGTCTCCCGGACGTCGAAGTAGCTCCGGATGCGGTCGCCTGCGAAGTTCAGTGCAAGCACCGTCAAGAACAGCACGATGATCGGAATGATTGCTATCCACGGGGCCTTTTGGAGGTCACGTGAACCGGCGCCAGTCAAAATGACCTTGCCCCAGGTCGGGCCCTTCTCAACAGAGAGACCGAGGAAGGCCAGGCCGCCTTCGGCGACGACTGCAACCGCCATGCCAAGCAGGGCGAGCGCCGACATCGGAATGAGGACGTTCGGGAGCAGTTCTCTGACAATGATCCGGCCGTTCTTGGCTCCGAGTGTTCGAGCAGCGAGCACGAACTCTCGATCAGCGAACGAAATCGTTGTGGCACGAGCAATACGACCGACTGGGGCGATCGACAAGATTCCCAGCGTGATGGAGATCGTCCGCAGGCTGCGTTCGAGGAGTGCGGTGATCAAGATGGCGAGGACCAGGGCCGGGAACGACAGGAAGATGATGAAGACAAACGAAATGACGCGATCCCACCAGCCTCGGAAGTAGCCGGCCATGATTCCCATGAAGCCACCGAACAGCATGCCCATCCCGATGGCAACGAGGCCAACGGTCAGCGAAACTCGAGCACCAAACACCGTTCGAGCCAAGAGGTCGCGGGCGTCCTGATCGGTCCCGAAGAGGTGCGTAGTGGATGGGGCGTAGGGGGGCCGTTCACCGCTCACGATGAAGTTGTTGTCTGGGTTCTTGAAAGGAAGCCACGGAGCGAAGAGCGCCGCAGAAAACACGATGAACAGCCAGACGGCCGCGATCCAAAAACCGATGCCGAGGCGACGCTTCGAGGCAGCGCCGTCAGCGTTGGCCTGTGCAGTCTCGGCGCTGTGGATGGTGCCGTCGCTCATGCAGCCCTCACTCTCGGGTCAATCAGCGAATAGAGCAGGTCGACCAAAATGTTGATCACGACGAACGCGGACGTGACGATCATGACGATCGCCAAGACAACCGGGAAGTCTTCACGCAGAATTGCTTCGACGATCGCGCTGCCCAAGCCGGGGATGATGAAAATCTGTTCGACGATCAGCGAACCGCCGAGCAGTGCGCCCGTATTGATACCGAAGATCGTGACGAACGAAAAGAGCGAGGGGCGCAGTGCGTGCTTGAACAGCACGTTGCGCTTGGAGACGCCCTTAGAACGGGCAGTGAGGATGTAGTCCTCCTGCAACGTGGTGATGAGGTCGGTACGCAGCAGTCGCTGGTACACCGAAGCCACCGGGAGTGCGAGTGCCATCGCCGGCAGGATCAATTGCCAAACCCGTGACCAAAATGGGTCGGCAGCGTTGAAGATCAGTGGGAAAATCGAGAACTTCAACGAGAACACGTATTTGAGGATGACCGCCAAACCGAAGTTTGGGATGGCGATGAACAGGAACGACGTAACGGTCGACACTTTGTCGACCGCCTTGTCCGCACGGGATGCTGCAAACAGCGCCCAGGGGATGGCGATCATGACCGCCATGGTCTGAGCAATGATGAGCAGCATCACCGTGCGGGGCAGTCGTTCCTTGATGAGATCACTCACGGGTGGCTGACCGTCGACGCTGAACTGCACGCCGAAGTCGCCGGTGACGAACGCCGACCCCCACTTCACGTAACGCACGGGAAGTGGGTCGTCGAGGTTGTACTCGGCCTTCGCGGCCTCGATGATCTCGAGGTCTTCAGGCAGGGTGCTGGCCGAAGTCGGCCCCAAAATGTTGAAGAGCGGATCGCCCAACAGATTCATGGCGCCGAATGTCAGCGCACTGACGGCGAGGAGCAGCGCGACCGCTACTCCTAGCCGTTGAAGCCAATATCTCATGGAATCGGTTTCTCAGTGTCTTTCTCGTGAGTGGAACAGGACGTCAGTGACCGCGTATCAGGCGGCGAAGTACACCGAGCTGAACCAGGTACGGCCGCCGGTCGCGCACTGGGTGGCCTCGCCTTCGGGCGTCAGACGATCACACACGCCGCGGACGTTTTCGCCGAAGGCATTGTCCCAGGTGGTGTGGAGGAAGAAGATGTACGTGAAGTCTGCGTTGATTTTCTGCTGCAGCTCCTGATAAAGCGCCACGCGGGTTGCGTCGTCTTGGGAGGCCTGAGCCTCGAGGAGGAGCGCGTCACGGGACTCGTCACAGAACTTCGGCCAGTTCAGCGAGATGCCGCCGATGGTGCGGCACATCAACCACACGTTGTCCTGTGCCGGGTCGGTTGCACCGAACTGACGCCAGGTGACCACGTTGTACTGGCCAATAGCCGTCTGGAGAATGTGCTCATCCTGGGGCAATTCGTCGAACGTGACGTTGAATCCAGCGTTCTTCCAGCCTTCGTCGAGAATTTCGGCGATACGGGTCTGGACCACAGCCGGGCCACTCCACTGCAGTTCGATGTTGATCCTGCCATCGGTGCAGGTTGTGGTCTCGCCGAGCGTCGTGTTGACGTCGGTGCCCTTGTCGGCGCAGTACTCGGCAACCAACTCGAGGGCGCGCTCTGGGTTGTCACCCTGTTGCACGACGTCGGGGTTGTAGTACTTGCTTTCGGGCACAAAGCTCTGGTCGGCCGCACGGCTGATACCGAGACCAATGAGGTCACGGTAGTTCTGCAGTGGCGTTGCCTGAGTCAGTGCTTCGCGGGCACGAATGTCGTCGAACGGCGGAACCGCCGTATTGATCATACCGAACGATTCTTCACCGTTCTCGTCGATGACGTTCTGGAAACCGTCTTCGGCCTGCAAGTCGCCGACTGAGGCGGGGTTCGTGGTCTGCAGAGCGTCGAGTTCACCGTTGAACAGCAAGTCGTTGCGGGTGTCGGGGTCGGTCACCGGGATGAACTCAATGGCGTCGAGGTAGACCTCGCCACCCCACCAGGCGTCATTGCGGACAAACTTGGTGATCGAGTCCTGGGACCGGCTGTCGAAGATGAACGGGCCAGTTCCGACAGGTTCCTGGTTGAGCGTCGGGTCCACGAGAGCTGCGGCGAGCCATGCCGGCGATGCGACCATACCGAGCTGACCGGCAAGGGAACCGGGGAACACGACGTTCGGCTCTGCAAGGTTGAACTGGATCGTCAGGTCGTCGATGAGCTCCGTTGCGTTTTCTGCGGGGAAGAACGGCTTGACGGCGAGACCGACCAACGGGTCACCGCGCTGTGTCTCGAAGTTCGTCTGGACGGCTGCAGCGTTGAGCGGTGTGCCGTCGTGGAAGCTGATGCCCTCGCGGAGCTTGACCTGCCACTGCGAGAAATCGTCGTTCGGTGTGAACGACTCGGCGAGGTAGGGAACCCACTGGCCGTCGGGTGTGAACGCAGCAAGGGTGTCATAGACAGCGTTGCCCATCATCAGACCAGGCGACGACAGTGACGACGTGGCCGGGTTGATGCCGTTCACATCGGCTTCGAGGCCGTAGCGCAAGGTGCCGCCAGCGACTGGGCTGGCGTCTTCTTCGACGACGTCGCTCTCGTCGATGACAACGGCGGCGTCGGCGGTGTTTGCGGGAGCAGCATCGGGCTCTTCGGCGTCGGGCGCTGTGGTGGCGTCAGGCGCCTCCGTAGCATCTGGCGTGTCGTCTGGCGTGCTGTCGCTGCTGCCGCCACCGCATGCTGCGGCGACGAGCGAGAAGCTCAGAATGGCTGCGGTGCCCAGTTTTTTGGCACTGCGTTTCGATCGTGTCGTCATTAGGTTTTCCCCCAATTTTTGTGTGGTCCAAAAGTCGTGACTGGCGTCACGTGAGCGGACCTTAGACGCAAGGTCCACCACAAGTTCAACGCGGAAACGAGAAACTTGCTCCCTACAACAAGATTGGGCTGCCGTGTGCGACAGGAACCGCGCGTTTGAACGGGCGGTTCGGTCCACGACAATGCTCGGTGTGACTTCTGAACCACCGGACGTGCGAGCGAATTGGCGCGTGCCAGCTGCATCAAGAGTTGCCCCCACACACCCTCAGCGCTCTGAGATCCTGGCGCGCCACGACGCAGCAGTCGAGTCCTCGATTCCCACCTATATCGATCCTGTGAGCGGTTTCAGCGTCTTCACCGCTGCATTCTTGGAGTCGCGAAAGTACTGCTGCGTCAGTGGCTGTCGCCACTGCCCATACGTCTGCGAGTAGCTCGGTCGGGTTCGGGTCGGGTTCGGGTCGGGTTCGGGTCGGGTTCGGGTTCGCAGTGGTCGAAGTGCCGTGCAAGAGTGACTGCATGGGTACGAAGGATCCGTCCGTAAAGGAATTGCTCCACGCGTTGCGCGTCGCAGGCGGGCAGGGTTCGGCCAGGCTCGATGAGCGCGACACCGGCGAGACCTTCGGATGGGAAAAGGAGCAGTCATACCGTGACTTCGCTGATGAGATGGCCGAGCTGGTCGACCTCCAGAAGCGCCTGTTTGCGGACGGTTCGTCATCGGTCCTCGTCGTGCTGCAAGCTATGGATGCAGCTGGCAAAGACAGCACCATTCGCAGTATTTTCAGTGGGTTGAATCCGGCGGGCGTCGATGTCAATCCATTTGGCGTGCCGACTGAAGAGGAAACTGCCCACGACTACCTGTGGCGAATTCATCACCACGCTCCGGCCGACGGCAAGATTGGCGTGTTTAACCGCAGTCATTACGAAGACGTCCTCGTGGTGCGTGTCAAGGGCTTCGCCCCCGAGAGGGTGTGGAAGAAGCGCTACAGCCACATCGTCAACTTCGAGCAGATGCTCGCAGACGAGGGCACGACGATCATCAAGATCTTCCTCAACGTCTCGCGTGACGAGCAAAAGGAGCGTTTCGAGGAACGCCTCCAACGGCGGGACAAGAATTGGAAGTTCCGTGCCGGTGACCTCGATGACCGCGCACGTTGGCCAGAGTTCATGGAGGCGTACACCGACGCCCTCGAAAAGACGTCCACCGACGATGCGCCGTGGTATGTCGTCCCTGCTGACCGCAAGTGGGTGCGCAACGTCTGTATCGCGCGCATTTTGCGTTATCACCTCGAAGAGATCAATCCGCGGTACCCCGACCCCGAGCCAGGCCTGGACGAGATCGTCATCGACTGACGGCCACACCCTCGCACTTCATACCTAGATCCCTCTGCCTGAGCGCTGCGCCCGGGGAACGGCTGGTGAAGTCCGGGGCTGTCATCGCAACATCTGGTTTGAACAGTTTGTAAAGTCTTTTGTATGCCGGTCCTTTTCCCGACCACCGTCGACGAGGCAACAACTGCACTCGCCGCCCACCCCGAGTCGATGCTCCTTGCCGGTGGCACCGATGCCATGGTCGGAATCAACGACGGACACCATCGACCGGGCGCAACAGTGATCTCGGTCAACCGCATCGCCGATCTGAGATCGTGGCGACACGACCCCGGCGCAGGCACGCTGACCGTTGGTGCGGGCGTGACGTATACGGAACTGATGGATCCATCAATCGCAGCCCTCGTTCCCGCGCTGGCCGAGGCATCACGGACCGTGGGTTCTCCTCAGATTCGCAATGCAGGGACCTTGGGCGGCAATCTTGGAACGTCATCGCCGGCTGGCGACGGACTCCCTGTGCTGTCAGCACTGAACGCTGTCGTGCACCTCGCGGCAGCCGGCTCGACCCGCGACGTCGACGTCAACGACTTCATGGTCGGCGTCAAGCGAACAGCACTTGAGCCGGGCGAGATCATCACCGGGGTGACCGTTCCCGTGGTCGACGGGTGGCAGGGTTACGCCAAGGTTGGGGTGCGCAACGCCATGGTGATCGCGGTGGCCAGTACCTGTGTCGTGGTCGATCGGGCACGACACACCGTTGCAGTTGCACTTGGTTCAGTCGGACCCACGATCCTGCGATGCCCCGAGGCCGAGTCCTTCCTTGCAGCGCGACTCGACTGGGATTCCTTGGTCGCGTCCGATGCCGACCAAGCAGAGTTCGGCCGCCTCGTGTCGGCGGCCAGCCAACCAATCACCGATCATCGATCGACCGCCGACTACCGACGACACGCCGTGGGCGTGCTCGCTCGACGGCTCGCACGCCGCGCAGGAGCAACATCATGAGCAATGAGATCTTCACCCTCCACGTCAACGGAGAAGCACGGCCGGTGCGCGACTCCTGGCTCGGCGAGAACCTGCTGGACGTGTTGCGCGACCGCTTGGGTCTCATGGGTTCCAAAGGGGCCTGCGAGCAGGGCGAATGTGGCTCCTGCAGCGTCCTCGTCGACGGCCATCTGGTCTGTTCGTGCCTCGTCATGGCAGCGAGTGCTGTCGGCCAACAGGTCGTCACGATCGAAGGAGTCGCGCCAGTTGGGACTCCCAGCGACGTGCAGCAGGCGTTCGTCGATGCTGGTGCTGTGCAGTGTGGCTTTTGCACTCCGGGCTTGATCATGGCGGTGCACGACCTCCTCGGACGCACACCCGACCCCGATGATACGGAGATCCGCGAAGAGTTGGCCGGCAACATCTGCCGGTGCACCGGCTACGGCCGGATCATCGACGCTGTCCAGCAAGTTGCTCTCGCTCGTCGGGCCGACCGGAGCGGCTCATGAGCATTATTGATCGCCCCACATCGACGGGGCCTCGTCACGGCGCGCTCGGCACGTCGCCAACGCGGCCGGACGGCGTTGCGAAGGTGCAAGGGACCTTCGAGTTCTCGTCGGACATCTCAGCCGACGGTTGCCTTTTCGGTGCAACCCTGCGCTCGCCGTATCCGCACGCACGCATCGTCTCGATCGACCTGTCAGCCGCTTGGAAGATCGACGGCGTGCAGGCCATCGTCACGGCAGAGGACGTCCCCGGCCAGCTCACCTACGGGCTGATTTCTCAAGACCAGCCGGTCTTCGCAAGCGATGTCGTCCGCTACGTGGGTGAGCCGGTGGCAGCGCTTGCAGCCGACGATCCAGAAGTTGCTCGACGGGCGCTCGACGCCATCGAGGTCACGTACGAGCTCCTCCCAGCGTTGCTCGACCCAGAGTTGGCGATCAACGGTCAGTTCGATCCAATCCATCCTGACGGCAACGTCATCCGCTACCAACGAATCGTCCATGGCGACACTGATGCGACCGGTGAGATCGTGGTCGAAGGAACCTACGAGATCGGCATGCAAGACCAGGCGTTCCTCGGCCTCGAAGCCGCCTTGGCCATTCCCGATCCCGGCGGTAAGGGCATTGAGATGCACGTAGCAACTCAATGGCTGCACGAAGATCGCAAGCAGATTGCGGCATGCCTCGGGTTTAAAGAAGAAGACGTCCGGCTCGTGCTCGGTGGCGTCGGGGGAGCGTTTGGTGCTCGCGAAGACATCAGCCTGCAGGTGCACTGCAGCCTGCTCGCCCTCCGTCTCGGTCGGCCCGTGCGCATGGCGTACAGCCGCGCCGAGAGCTTCCTCGGCCATGTCCATCGGCACCCTGCAACGATCTGGATGCGCCACCATGCCAATGCCGACGGATCGATCGTGAAGATCGAGTCGCGGATGGTCTTCGACGGCGGCGCCTACGCCTCGACCTCGTCGGCCGTACTGATCAACGCGATAACGCTGGCCCAGGGGCCGTATCGCTGTGCGAACGCAGTCGTCGACGGCTGGGCCGTCCGAACCAACCACTTGCCATGTGGAGCAATGCGTGGCTTCGGCGCCGTACAGGCCTGCTTCGCCTACGAGTCGCAGATGGACAAGCTGGCCATAGCTTGCGGTGTCGGTCCGCTCGACATTCGTCTTTTGAACGCGATGACCACTGGTGACGTTCTGATCACCGGTCAGCCTGTGCTGAACGTGGCGCCTGTCGAGGAGTGTCTGCGCGAGACCGATGCGTTGCCGCTCCCTGACGAGCCCGTCGGTGGACACGCGCGCACTGACGGGTCAGTTGACGCAATGAAACTGCCTGGCGGTGCCGGACGTACTGCCGATGCCCGCGACATCGTCAGGGGGATTGGTTGGGGCGTTTCGATCAAGAATCTGATGTACTCCGAATCGTTTGACGACTATGCGACCGCACGCTGCCGTATCGAAAGCGGTCCCGACGGACCGACGGTGTTCCTCAAGTTCGCAACGGCCGAGGTCGGTCAGGGCTTCGTGACATTGGCACCGCAGATTGCTCGCTCAGTACTCGGCATCGACCGAGTCGAACTTGATCAAATCGACACCCAGGTCGGTTCCGCCGGCTCAACGTCAGCGTCTCGCCAGACGTGGATGAGCGGCGGCGCAGTCAATGCTGCCTGCGAACTCGTACGCTCGCTGATCTTCGAACACGTTGCCGCTGTTTATGGCTGCTCCGCGGTGGACCTGTTCATCGACCACACCGACGTTGTTGACCCGACGACCGGTCGGCGATTCGATGTCGCTGAGGCCTGCGCTGACGTGTCGTTCGACGAGACCGCCGTTTATCGCCATCCCGAGACCAGCGAGATCGACGAGAACGGCCAGGGCAACTGCCACACGGCGTTCGCATTCGTCGCGCACCGTGCCGTCGTCGACGTCGACCCGGAACTGGGTTTGGTGAAGGTCGTCCAGATCGCCACGGCGCAGGACGTCGGGGTCGCACTCAATCCGCTGTCAGTGATGGGCCAGATCGAAGGCGGTATTGCCCAGGGCCTGGGCATGGCCGTGATGGAAGAGATCATCCAAGTCGACGGTGTGATCCGCAACGGCAACTTCACCGATTACCTGCTACCGACCTTCCTCGACATGCCGCCGGTTGTCGCCACGCTGATTGAACAACCAGACCCGCTCGCGCCACTCGGCGCCAAGGGCGTTGGTGAGCCGCCCTGTATTTCGTCGACGCCTGCGATTGTCGCCGCAATTCGCGATGCTCTGGCACAGGCCGGCATTGACGCTCCACTCAATCGAGTGCCAGTCCGCCCGGGCGATATCTGCCTGTGATGCGTCGGTTGGCTGCTGTGGCGGTCGTTGCCGGCATCGTGCTCGTCGGATGTTCCCGTGAGCCTGACGACGACCGCATCACCTCTCTGATTCTCCAACAGCCGGCGATCGGAGTTCTCGACGCCTACCTTGAGCAAACCGTGTCGATCAACGGCGACTGTCCCCTCCTCTCGCTCGGGTCGGATAACTCAGCAGGGCTGCAGCGTGCTGCCTGGCCCGACGGGACATTGTTCGATCCGGGCCTCGACATCATCATCTTGTCCGACGGCCGACAGATCCGCGATGGTGACCTCATCACCGGCGGCGGTGGCGGTGAAAACTTCGGCGGGAACCCGGAGGCCTATGACGACATCTTCCAGCCCGACTCGATGACTACGTTCAGTACGTCGTGTCGTCAGTCGGAAGTGCAGGCGACCGAGTGGTTCCTCATCGCGCCCGACTCGATCCAGATCAGCACGCCCTGATTCCGGTTCTCTCTCTGCGGCCAATATCCAAGGTTTGACCGGCGTCGTCGGGTTGATCGTCACAGATCAGGCCAAGCGGCGCCACCGCGTGTAGTTTGCGAGCTGATGTCAGAAGTACGCGAAATCATGACCTGGGACATGCTCGGGGTAGCCACCCGAGCCCTCTCGCAGATGGTTGCCGACGACGGGTACGAGCCCGACATGATCCTGGGCATCGCTCGTGGCGGGCTGCTGCCAGCGGGTGCCATGGGATATGCACTGTCGATCAAGAACGTCTACACGATGAACGTCGAGTTCTACACAGGTGTCGACGAGCGCCTCGATGTCCCCCGCATCCTTCCCCCGGCACCTGACTTCGTCGACCTGTCGAACGGCAAGATCCTCGTGGTTGACGACGTCGCCGACACCGGCCACACGCTGAAGTCGGTCCAAGAGTTCTGCGAAGGCAAGGTTGGCGAAGTCCGCACCGCCTGCATTTACGAAAAGTCGCACTCGGTCGTGAAATGCGACTACGTCTGGAAGCGGACCGACGAGTGGATCAACTTCCCATGGAGTGAGCAGGACCCGGTTGCTCAGCGCAACTGGTCCGTCAAAGACGCCTAGTTTCCGAAGGCTTGCCGCTGAGCAATGGCGAGCCGTTCAGTCAATTTCTTGGCTGACACGACGCCGAGCAATTTGTCGTCACTCCACACGGTCACCACCGGCCTGAGCGGGTTGATGCGCGAGAGTACCGAACTGAGTTCCTCATCAGGGCCAGCCTTGGCCAGCGTGCTGAACGGCGTCATCAACTGCGTGAGCATGACCATTGCGCGGCGGTCAGTCGGGATGGCCCACAATTGGTCTTCGAGCACGAGGCCGTCGAGGTGCCCGTCGCCGTTTGAGTCGATCGCCACTGCTCCGGCATCGCCGAGGCGCTGACGTTGGTCGATCATCGAGTCGGCATCCATGTCCGAACCGGCATGCGCCACGCCGAACCACGTCAGGTCGCGGACCTTCACACCTTGCAGCTGTTCGCCCATGTACGAGGCAAGGATCTCTTGCTTGGCGTTCATGGCGATGAACACGCCAGTGACGGCGATGAATATGCCGGGCAGACCCTGCACCATCATCGCCACCCCAATGAGGGCCATACTCCATCCGAGCACACGGCCTGCATTGCCCGCTTCACGCATTGCCAGATACTTATTGCCGGTGCGCGCCCACCGGAATGCACGCAGTACACGGCCGCCGTCAAGCGGCGCCCCCGGGAGCATGTTGAAGAGAGCAAGCGCCAGGTTGACGAGGCCGACCCACAGCAGCAGGTCTGAGCTCAACACGTAGCCGAGGCCGAACGCAAGCGCACCGATCGCCAAGCTGACTGCAGGGCCCGCGCCGGCGATGAGGCCATCGGCCTTCGGCGATGGCGACTCGCGGTCGAGCCGTGCGACGCCGCCAAGGGCCCACAGGTCGATCGATTCAGTGTTGACGCCAAAGCGACGGGCCACGAGGGCATGGCCAAATTCGTGGAGAAGGATCGAGAGGAAGAAGGCCGCGGTCGCTGTGATGCCAGAAATGACACCGAGCCAGGACGCAAGGTTGACTCCAAAGAACACCGCGATCAACGCCATGCTCCAGTGGGCTCGGACGGGAATCCCAAAATACTGACCCAAGTTGAGTGATCCGGATGTCTTCATGGTCAATCCAACCGTACACCCGTTCCCCCTATTCCCCGGTGCACCATCAATCTGTCCCGTCACCCACCTCCCAAAATGGAGACCATTTCACCAACTCAGTGATGCATTTTGGTCTCCATTTGGGACGTCCCGCCAGAGCAATCCGAAATTGGGATCAGAACGCCTTCGCAGCGCGCAGAAACAGTCCACATTTCGGAAGGGTTGGGGAGAGAGGTGACGGCTGTCAGGAGTGTTGGCTGAGGACAACGGTGGCGCAGTTGCGGCCGCTGGCTCCCCAGACGCCGGCTCCAGGGAAGGTTGCTGCACCCGTGAGGTAGAGGCCGGAAATTGCAGTTTCGTACTTGGTGAGCTCAGGGTTCGGGTTGCGGAACGCGGCCAGGGGACCGCCTGCGAAACTCGTGGCGTGACCTGCCGGCAGGTGGAAGTCTGACTCGTAGATCGCTGGGGTCATCGCTCGCCAGTCGACGATCGAATCGAGGAAGCCAGGCTCGCACTGTTCGGCGAACAGTTCCAGCCACCGCTGTGGTTCCGGTCCGCGTCGTTCGGGATGAGCCCATCCGTTACCCCCAGCGTCCTTGAAGTCGTACGGCGTGAAGAGCGCTTCGAGACTGAACACATGGCGGCCATCGGGTGCCATGGTCGGATCGAGCAGCGATGGGACGTTGACCAGCATCCCGGGTCGGTCGAGTACCTTGCCGTCCTGCATCAGTTGGTAGCCACGGTCGATATCGGCGAGTGACGGGCCGATGGCCGTGGTCGGGCCGAGTTGTCGGTCGTGATCCTTCAGTACCGGGGGAGTAGTGAGGATCGCGTCGATCTTTGACTCGTATCCCTTGTCGTGTGGGATTTCCTTCCAGCGACGGATCAGGTCAGCGGCTTCCGACGGTGGATTCTTGAGCCACTTCAGGAACGTGTCGTGCGGGTTGCAGGCCGAGACCACGACCGGCGCGTTGATCTCGGTGCCGTCGACGAGGGTGACGCCAGCCGCTGCTGATCCTGAGCACCGAACCTCGGAAACCGGGCTGGATGTCTGCAGTGTTCCTCCGGCAGCCTCGAACGACATCCGCAGAGTTTCGGTCACTCGTCCACTGCCGCCGACCGGGCGCCCGACCGTTCCGACGTGACGCATCGCGTGAGTGAGCGCACCGAGCCCAGACCCTTTGAACTCTGGTGAGATGCCCCAGACCATCGGCCCGGTCAGCGCGGCCGGGCCGGTGATCGCATCGGCGGAAAAGAACGAGCGCAACACATCGGCAGCGCTGCGTCGCGACCACCGCAGCAGCGTTGCCGAGCCGGCAAGCTTCTTGCGGAGTGCGAGTTTCGTGAGCCCGACGACGGACGGTGGTTCGGTCGCTGCCTCGAAGATCATCTGAATGGCAGGCGTCGCTGCCTCGACATATCGTCGGTAACCGTCCACCTCGTTCGGGAAGTTCCGACCGATTGATTCAAGCGTCTCGTCGAGGTCGTGATGATGCGACCAGGATGGCGACGTTCCGCCAGGTGTCCAGGCCATGTTGTGCTGCGCCGGCTCGACGTCGATGTAGTCGAGCCCGTGGGCTGCGAGATCGAGTTCCGTGATGACCGGCGTGGTGCGGAAGGTGAGGTGATCGCAGTTGCAGATGTTGACGGTCGCGCCGCCGAACTCCTCACTCGATGCCGTGCCACCAACTGCGGGTCGAGCTTCGAGTAGCAGCGTTTCCATCCCGCCACGTTGCAAGTAGGCGGCGGTGACGAGGCCGTTGTGGCCTGCCCCGATGACGATTGCATCGAACTGCCCAGAAGCCATTCGGCCATTCTCCCTGACATGGGTGCTGGAGACGTAACGTTGGAGGTGTGGCATATGTTTCACGGCGACTCGCCGAACTTCGCGCACCGCAACTCAACGACGCACTGAGCGAGAACAGCATCATTGTTCAACCGCTCGGGGCCGTGGAGCAGCACGGTCCTCACCTGCCGTTCAACACCGACCTGGTCATCGCTGATCGGGTCTCTGCAGCTGCAGTCGAGGCTGTCGGCGAGGAACACGATGTTTGGTTGCTCCCGCCGTTGGCGTACACGAAGTCGAACGAGCACGCCTGGTCGTCAGGAACGATCTGGCTGTCGGCGACGACGCTGCTGTCGGTACTCGATGACATCGGCCGCTGCATCGCCATGACCCCGGCTCATAAGCTCGTGTTTCTGAACGGCCACGGCGGCAACTCGGCGATCGTTGCTGCTGCCAACCGCGAGCTCCGGCTCGCCCATGGCCTCATGACGTTCCTGGCGCATCCGTCGATTCCACCGGATCAGGGCGGTCACTCTGCCGTCGGCGAACTCGGAATGGGTATCCACGGTGGCACCGATGAGACGTCGCTGATGTTGTACCTCGCACCGGAACTCGTCGACATGTCGGTGGCCACGCGGAACGTGCCGGATCAACTGGCCGACAATGAACACGTCAAGTTCGGGGGGTCCGTGTCCTTCGGATGGTTGTCAAACGACTTCGGCCCGGACGGCCACATCGGCGACCCGACACCGGCGACCGCCGAATTGGGCGAACGACTGTTCAACGGTGCCGTCGAAGCGTTCGGTGATGCGTTGGGCGAGATCGCAGCGTTTCAGCTACCGATGTAAGACGCGACAAAGGCGGTCACACTGTGCCAGGCACAGTGTGACCGCCTTTGGTCAAGTCAGGTCAGAGCCCGATGGACTCGTCGATGTACTCGTTGGTCATCAGGTCCGCAGGTGTGAGCCCTTCGCTACCGAAGACCGGGCCAGCGACGGCGATGAAGCCTGCGAGGCGAGCTTCGTCGAAGTTGCCGAGCGTCGAGTCGGGGCCGTTGCCCACGAGGCCGAGTTCCTTCTGGAGTTCGACCGACGCTGCGCCGAGCCCCTCGTCGTAGGTCCAGAAGTCGTTGAACTCGTTGACGGCCTTGACGATCAGCATGTTCGTGGTTGCCGGATCGTTGATGTAGTCGACCGTGGACTGCTGCACGATCGGTGTGAACGCTGCCATACAAGCAGCCAACTCGTCCTTTTTGGAGTCGAGCACGGCGAGCGGTGCGGCATAGGTCTGCCAACCGGCGTCGTGGATCAACTCGAACTTGACGGGCTTGCCCCAATCGGCGAAGACATTCTCGTAGTTGTACGGTTCGGCGGAAGCGAACCCCTGCTGAGCGATCTTGCCACCCTCGGCGATGAAGACCGACGGGCCGCCATCGTACGAACCGTCGAGCTGGCTTTCTTCGACTTGGCCGTCAGACAGCAGAAACTGCATGTAGGCGCCTGTCTCGAAGTAACGGATCGTGACGCCTTCGGCCTTCAGGTCGGCGATGGTCTCGACGGCCGGGTAGGTCTCGGGATCCCACATGATGATCTGCGGGTTGATTTCGAGCGGGGCGACGAACGCCGTGGTGGGGTTGTCTGCGTAGTTCTCAATGGCTTCGTCAGTTGCGACGTAGCCGAACGTGATGGCCTCGTCTTGCGCCATCAGCGAGACGACCTGCTGGAAGCCAACGGCTGGACCGCCGGTGCGGACCTGCAGGTTGACGCCGGTTGCTTGGCCGCCAGCGACGAGGGGGCCGGTGACGGTTTTGATGTCAGCGTCGATCGTGGCGTTGGCCGAATCGATCATCTGGTACAGCGCACCGTGCTCGGCCTCGGGGAACCAGTCGGTCTGAATGGTGATAGTGGCGGGACAGACCGATGCGAGATCGACGCTGGCGGCTTCGCCCTGCTCAGTTGTCATCGAATCGGAGTCGCTGCCGCACGCGGCGACAGTCATTGCGGCTACTGCACCGAGTGCAGCCATCTTTGACAAGCGAGTGTTTCGCATGGTGTCTCCCCCTTGAGAGTGTTGTGGTTGACCGGAGCGTTCACGCCGGTGGTGGAGATACTAGGGGATTGCGCAAAGGGCTCTTCCCAGCCAGTGTGAACTTCTTGTTTCGCACCTGGGGTCGCAAGTCACACGGGCGTGGTTTGTCACACCGACGTCTGACCAAGGTGTGACAAACGTGCGGAAGATTGGGTCGTAACAGGTGGTCAGCTCGAGCGTTTCTCGTGCCAACTGCCGACAACCCGATTGCCAATCCAACCGAACATCATGAAGACAGCAATACCGAGCAGCGCCGACATCACGACGGCGCCGTACATTTGCTCGTATGCGGTGGAGTTCTGGTAGAGATTGATCAGGCGGCCGAGGCCAGGTTCGCCCTGACGGAAGAAAAAGTCACCAACCACGGCGCCCACCACCGAGAGGCCAGCCGAGATCTGTAGACCGGTGAAGATCGACGGCATTGCGGCAGGAAATTGCAGCTTGATCAGCCGGGTCACGCGGGAAGCGCCGTTGAGCGTCATCAACTCGTGATAGCCCCGATCGACCGACAGCAGCCCGAACAACGTGTTCGCCACGATCGGGAAGATCGCAATGATGACGCACACCATCACGCGGGCCTTGAAGTTGAAGCCGATGACTGTGCCGATCAGAGGCACAAACGCCAGGATCGGCATGGCCTGCAAAGCAATGAGGAACGGCCAGAGTGCGTTCTGCACCCATTTGGCTTGGCTCATGAGCGTGGCCAACACGAAGCCCAACACGATCGCAATTGCCAGGCCGAGCGCTGCAACCTGGACCGACTCGAAGAGGCCGTCGAGCAACTTGATCAGGCCACCGCCAGTGCGTGAGCCATCGGCGCCGCGCTCGATGTTCCAGGTGAGGAACGACTCCCTCACCACGTCGTGCGGGACTGGCACGAGAGGCTTCTTCGGACCAGACATCAAGACATGATGTGTGAAATACCAGAAGCCGATGAACAGGGCGAAAACAGCACCAGGACCGACCAATCGGCTGAGCCCAGCGGAGCGCTTCGGTTTGACCTGTGCTGCCGTCACCAGACCTCCGCCCCCCATGGCGTTGGTCTGGGGCTCGGAGTCACTCATCCCGGGGTCAGTTTCGGTACTCACGGGTGCGCCCCTCGGAGGTCGTTGGAGATTCTTCCGGACAGTTCGGCAAACGCCGAGTCGTACCGAATCTCGTGGCTGCGGGGATACTCGAACGGCACCTCGTAGTCGGCCACGATGCGCCCGGGGCGAGCCGACATCACGAGCACACGCGTGGAGAGGAAGACGGCCTCGGCAATTGAGTGGGTGATGAACAGCCCGGCGAAGTTCTTGGTCTTGAACAGCGAGAGCAGTTCGTCATTGAGCCGTTCACGGCTGATCTCGTCGAGTGCACCGAATGGCTCGTCGAAGAGGAACACGTCGGGCTGCAGCACCAGCGAGCGAGCGAGCGAGGCGCGCATCTTCATACCGCCTGACAGCTGTCTCGGATACTTGACTTCGTGCTCTTTGAGTCCGACGAGTTCAAGTGATTCGTCGACCCTCGGGGCCATCGTCGCGGAGTCGATGCCGTGGAGTTCGGCGATCAGCTCAACGTTCTTCCGAACGGTCCGCCACGGAAACAGAGTGGCGTCCTGGAATACGTAGCCGATCGAGTCGCGATCGACGTTGCACTCGCCGCCCGTGTGTGTCTCCAAGCCAGAGGCGATGCGGAGAAGCGTGGACTTGCCGCACCCGGACGGGCCCACGACGGTGACGAACTCGCCCCGTTCGATGCTGATGGAGACGTCATCAAGCGCGTGCGTCCCATCGGGAAACATCATCGACAGATTTTTAAATTCGAGCGCATGCTCGCGTGTAGCGGACAATGGATCTTCTCCCCTGATTCGTTCGCTGGTGAGTGGGCGAATGGTGACTGGCTCACACTGTAAGACGTCGACCTTTCCGCCACACGATGCGCTCGGCTGGGCCAAATGCAATTGCCTCCCGGAGCGTACCCGCCTTGACGGCGACGAGATCAGCCTGCTGGCCAACCGTCAATGTCTGAGCACCGAACGAGGTCACCCGACCGGCGACCGTGCTCACCGACGACCAGGCGTCATGGGGGAGGAGATGGCTGGTCATGATCATCAGGCCGGCGGTTTCGAAGGGGCAGGCCCGACCAACCGGGTTGAACGGATCCTGCAGGTTGTCGGCACCGGCTGCGACTTGTACGCCAGCAGCGCGAAGGGCGGCAATAGCGGTGAGCCCTCGGGGCATTGGGTTGTGGCCCCGCCCTTGGAGAAACAGGTTGGTGTGGGGGAGCGCCACCACACCAATGCCTGCCGCTGCAACCGCCTCAGACGTTGCCTGCTGGTCACGTTCGGATTGCATCGCCAGACTGACGCAGTGGCTTGCGGTGACTGGTTGGTCGAAACCTGCCGCAACCATTTTGGCAAGCTCGGCGAGGCCGGTTGCGTTCGGATCGAGCGTCTCGTCAGTGTGGAGGTCGATGCCGACACCGTGGTCGGTCGCTGTTTGCAGGAAAAATTCGGTCGGGCCGAGCGTGTTGCCACCCTCGAGGTGCGGGCAGCCGCCGACGAGGTCAGCGCCAGCACGCAACGCGTCATGCAGCAGAGCCCGCTGGTCGGCGCCGCCGGGCCCCATCACCGGCCACCCACACAGCGCAACGATCTCGACGTCAATCACATCGGAAACACGGCGTTTCACTTCCACGAGTGCCTCGATACTGGTGAGGCCGTGTTCCAGGGTCGCGTCGGCGTGACTGCGAACGGCCCGAAACCCATTGGACGCCATCAACCGGGCGGCCCGTTCCGCACGTTCGATGGTCTCGTTGACGTCGAGCAGGTGGCGGTTCGCGCGCATCGCAATGATTGCGCCCATGAGGTCGCCAGTCGGATTCTCAATCTGCTCGGCGAGGAAGGCCTTGTCGAGATGGGCATGGGGCTCGACGGCAGCAGGCAGGAGGACGTGTCCCCGCAGGTCAACCACCTCATCAGTTGGTTCCGCGGCAAGGTCGCCAATGGCGGTGATCACGCCATCGATGATGCGGATGTCCTGTTGCTGATGTGTCACATCAGCATGAACGGTGGTCGCTCGTTGCAACAGTGTCGAAGCCATCGTGGGAACATAGACGCCATGGTGGCTGCAAAAGATCTCAAGCTCGGTGCGTTCTTCTTCGGCGGAGTCGAGATGGACGATGCCGGTGCCGGCTTGCCCAATCCGATGGATCGTCGTTACTCGAATGAAGCGTGCTGGAAAGCAACTCTCGAATACGTCAATTCGGCCAAAGAAGCTGAGCGACTCGGGTTCGACTCGTTCTGGACGACCGAGCATCACTTCCAGTACGAGGGCTATGAGGTCATTCCGAACGGTTTACTGATCTCCACCTGGATAGCTGCACAAACCACAACGCTGCGTTTCGGTGCGATGTTCAACGTCGTTCCGCAGTGGAATCCGATGCGCCTCGCTGAAGACTTCGCAACGCTGCACAACCTGTCCGGTGGGCGAGCAATGCTCGGTGTCGGGCGCGGCACGGTGCCTCGCGAGGTGCTGCACCTCAACGACAAGGGTGTCTCGATTGGGTCCCAGGACAACCCCGACCAGAAGTCCGACGACCTGTTCAACCGCGAAATCTTCGAAGAGTCAATGGAGATCGTGCGCCGTGCATTAAGCCAAGAGAAGTTCTCGTTCTCAGGCAAGCACTTCCAGATCCCGCTGCCCGGTATCCCCGACCGTGGCGAAACGGTGCAAGACCTCACGCTCATCCCGCGGCCCATCTACCCGTACGAAATCTGGCAGGCCGTCACCTCACCGCCCACGCTCGACTACGTGCCGACGGTCGATCATGGCGCCGTGTTCTGGAATCAGCATTACAGCTTCATCAAGCGTTTCTGGGACATCTACGGCGAGAACTACGCCGCCTCACACGATGGCCACGAATTGGCGTCGCACGAGAAGCGCATGCTCGTGGTCTCGTATCGCATCGAAGACACAATGGAAGAGGCTCGCGAGTCGGCCCGCAACGGTCACGACGAGTTCTGGAAGTTCCTTGGTCCGTACGGATGGAGCCGCGGCTACATGGGGCCAGATGGCAAGCCGTCGGCTCCCGGCCTGATCCCGACGCTCGACGAATCGATTGAGAACAAGACGATGATCGTCGGCCCGCCCGAGCATGTTGCTGCCGAAATTCAGTTCCTGAAAGACCTGCTCGGCTTCGAGTACCTCACGGTGTTCCCGCACTTGCTGGGCGACAGCTACAAGAAGGCCGACGAGCAGATGGCTCGCTTCGCCGAAGAGGTCATGCCGCTGCTGTCGTAACAGTTGGGCGAGCAAGAGGTGGGAGAGGTGGGAGAGCTGGGAGAGGTGGGATCAGCCGCCAGAACAACTGCCGACGACGCTCCGTGGGTCGGCCGCTCCGCTCAAGCTCCCGTTGAGGTCGAGGACGATGGCATGGGCGTGGCCAAAGCCCGAGTCCCATTCTGGCGAGGCTTGGACGATGTGACCGCGTGCGGCCAGTCCCTTGACCCATGCCCCCGACGCATGTCCTTCGATCGCCACACCAGGGCCGACGGCGCCTGTCCACGTGTCGAATCCGGTCTGGGGCCCCTTGAGCGCCCACCTGCCGGCGTTGATTGCGGTAGCGGCCGACTGGCCGTGGTGGAACAGGCGCGTGGCAACCTGCAGCAGAATCTGGGGTTGAGCGTCACCGCCCATCGTCCCAAATACGCTGATGAGGTCCGATCCGCTTGTCGCGAGTGCGGCCGACAACGTGTGCGGCGGCACCCGACCGGGCGCGAGCTCTGCAGGATGGCCAGCCTCCAGGCTGAAGCCAATCCCTCTGTTGTGGAGGTTGATACCCGTGTGGGGCTCCACCAAATGGCTGCCGAGGCCCGATGCGTTTGACTGGATGAGCGACACGCCCATCATGCGGCCGTCGGGGCCTCGACCTGCAGTACAGAGATAGGTCGTGTCGCCGTCTCGATTTGGCGCCCACCGGTTGCTGGCCCGTTCCGGATCAATCTCGCCACAGCGGCCGGCAATCTCAGTGACAAGTGCATCTCCATCGGCGTCTTCGTACAGCCGCGCAGGACGATCTCGGCCAGCTGCCGTCGATGCTTCGATCAGCAGATGCGCCCAGTGATCGTCGTCCGGGTCATCGGGGAGGAGGCCGCTCGAAACAAGCTGGTCGACGAGTCGCCCCGACCCAAGCGTCAGGTACCCCTGCGTGCTCGGCCCAACGGTGTGGACGTCGACACCGAACATCTCGGCTGAAATGGGCGTCACCCACTCGGCCTGTGACGTCTCGAGGTCGGATTCGGTAAAGAGCCCGTTTCCTATTTTGATCAGGCCGTCGCCGAAGACACCTCTGTAGAAGGTGTCGCGACCGCCGGTGGCGATACCAGCGAGCGCGAGTGCCGCGCCCGGGCGTCGCACGAGCGCGCCGGTTTGGGTGGCCTGATTGACAAGTTCCTTCAAGTTCGTCCGGCTGGCTTCGTCGAGTCGAGGCAGCATGCCGGCGAGTAGTGGGCTGGCCGGGAATCCTTCGGCGGCAAGACGCTGGGCCGGGGCGAGGATCACGTCGAGTGGGAGCGACCCAAACCGTTCGTGGAGGGTCATCCATCCGTCGACACAGCCAGGAACCGTGACCGAGCGCATGTCGAGCTTGAAGGGCATCTCGGTGAGCCCCTCGTTTCGCATGGCTGCGGCGTCGGCACCAGATCCGGCTCGGCCGGCGGCGTTCAATGCGAACACTTCGCCCTCGACATGGACGAGAGCAAAAAGGTCGCCGCCCATTCCGCACAGGTGCGGCCCGGTGACGGCAATCGCTGCGTTGGTCGCAATCGCCGCGTCGACAGCGTTTCCGCCTCGTGCGAACATCTCGTTGCCGGCCGACGTTGCGATGTGGTCGGCACTGGCGACGAGGTATCGAGGCGCACGAACTGATGTGCGAGGCGG
>Ga0209702_10000155_pt1 | contig 134575 bp, 114 predicted proteins | sample FRY01_FD_187210 | JGI IMG/M metagenome (GOLD analysis project Ga0209702, IMG submission 187210) | Freshwater microbial communities from Lake Fryxell liftoff mats and glacier meltwater in Antarctica - FRY-01 (SPAdes) (version 2) | ecosystem: Environmental > Aquatic > Freshwater > Ice > Glacier...
AGCTTCTCTTAATGTTGGTTTTGATTTTGCGACACTCTTAATATTTGTAGAAGTAGTCTTCGAAGAAGGTTTTGTCATATAATACCTTAAAATTAATTTTTATTTATCTGATTTTATCTTATGTTAATAACATAAGAAGTTATAGTTAATATTTTATTTATTATAAAAATAAATAAAATGAAATAAACACTGGATTTGGATTATATCAGCAATATTAATTCAAAAATTAATATAATTTACTTTTCTATATCAGAGTATTTTTTATAAATTGCTCTGTAACCAAATAATCTTGCAATTGGTGCTATTGTATTCATTAATAAATATTGAATTGGAAAAGGAATATCTGCCAAATAAAATTTACTATCTATGTATTTTAGAGTAACTAATTCTTGAATAATTCCCGCTTTGCCATTGGGCATTTTACCGTCAACTGTAAGTCCAATTATATTTTCTAATAAATAATCGATATCCAAAGCAGGTTCAACAGTATGAATATATTCTATTACCTCATCACTATCATTATAATGGTTGTGTTTTTTGCCTTTGGGTAAAGTAATAGAATTACCTGCAGTTACTTCAAATTTTTTGCCTTCAAGAATGATTGTCAAACTACCTTTTGTTAATTCAAAGGTTTCATCTTGTAAAACGTGGAAATGATAAGGTACTAATTCGCCTCTTTTCTTCAATTTATATTTAAGAACAACTCTTTTGCCATTAGATGATTTTGATGTTTCTAAAAACTCAAACTCATCACCTGTATCAAAATTTTTGTAAATATGTCCTATATTTGGCATAAATATCTCCAATAAGATTTAATAAATTAAAAACTTTAATTGCTTTCTATATCTGCATTCAATTTATACATATATCCCCAGTTTTCTGGCTCTACTTCATCAATAACAATATGAGTAGTTTCTGGTTTTTTACCTAAGATATTTACCAAACTATCAGTAATTTCCTTTACTAATTGTCTTTTTTGCTCTATGGTAGCACCTTTTATCATTTTTACATTCACAAATGGCATATAATTTCTCAAATTTTTAAACAAATAATCAAATCTAAGCTTTATCCAAATACTCTTGGACTTTATCAGAAACCATCTGTGGGTTAGCTTTCCCAGCAGTTTGCTTCATAACTTGCCCAACAAAAAAACCGAATAAATTTGTTCTACCAGCTTTGAATTTTTCTACGTTGTCTGGGTTGTTTTGTATAATTTCACATACTAATTTATCAATCAATCCAACATCACTAACTTGTTTCAGACCCTTTTCTTCTACTAACACACTTGGCAATTTGCCCGTTGAGTATGATTCTGGGAATACTTCTTTTGCTATTGCACTCGAAATTATGCCATCGTTAAGCAAATCTACCAATTCAGAAAATATCTTGGGATTGATATTTACATCAGAAAAGTTGACATTTTTTTCTGATTTTATTCTCAATGCTTCTGTCATAATCCAATTACTTACAAGTTTGTATGTTTTATCTGTTTTGGTACCCAATAAAGAACAAGTAAGTTCATAATAATCAGCCAATTCTTTTTCGTCTACCAAAATATTAGCATCATAATGAGGAATTGAATAGTAATCTACAAATCTTAATTTTCTATCTAATGGCATTTCTGGGATTTCAGTTTGAATTTTGTCAATCCAAGTTTTGTTGACAATTACAGGAACCATATCCGGCTCTTGAAAATATCTATAATCGTGAGCCATTTCTTTAGACCTCATTGACTTAGTGATATTTTTATTTCCGTCCCACATACGTGTTTCTTGTTTAATTATTCCGCCATTTTCAATGAAGTCAATTTGTCTTTTTATCTCAAATTCGATTGCTTTTTCTACATTACGGAAACTATTTAGATTTTTTACCTCATTTCTTGTACCAAACTTATCTGCACCTTTTTTCATTACCGAAACATTGGCATCACATCTCAAAGCCCCTTCTTCCATATTACCGTTATTAATACCCAAATACATTAGAATTTGTTTAATTTGTGTCAAATATTTGTAAGCTTCGGCAGCAGAGCGAATATCGGGTTTGCTCACAATCTCAATCAACGGCACACCGGCTCTATTCAAATCCACCAAAGTATCAATATCCAAGTCGTGGTTAGATTTTCCGGTATCTTCTTCCATGTGAATTCGCTCAATCCCAATTCTTTTTAGACTGAAATCGTCATTTTCTATATTAATAAACCCCTCAAAACAGATTGGGTCTGAATATTGAGATATTTGGTAACCTTTGGGTAAATCTTGGTAGAAGTAGTTTTTGCGAGAAAAAGTTGATGTTTCACGTATTTGACAATGGGTAGCAAGCCCCATTTTGGTAATAAATTCAACTAAATTAACGTTAAGTACAGGCAATGCTCCTGGCAAACCTAAGCAAACAGGACAAGTGTTGGAGTTAGGTGACAAACCATAAGTTGTCGAACAGCCACAAAAAGCCTTGCTTTTAGTTAACAATTGGGCGTGCACTTCCAAGCCAATTACTGCTTGATACTCAGAATAAATATCTACTATATTCTCTGAATTATTTTCTATAGTATTATCTAAATTAGATGTAAGATTTGAAGACATATTTAAAATTAAATTTTATTTATTTGTTATATTTTTCTACAGTTACAAAAATACGAAATAAAATACAATCAATAAATATAAATTGTGGACAAGTAGAATTATTATTGCGAATTGGTGTTCGGGAATAGAGAATTAGTGGAAATGTAGGCACTTATCACATAACCATCACATAAGTAAATGATTGTTAGATATAGATATATAGATATTATTATAAAATTGCGGATTAATTCATCACATAAAAATTTATGCCCAAAATGGAATGTATAAAAAATTAAATCGTATATTGTGAATATATGGATACAGAAAAAATATTTAGTTACTTAAAAAAGCATAAATATGAATTCTTACTTTTCGGATTAATTCAACATTTATTTGCCGGTATATTTCTTTCGGATATGATATTTTATCGAAATATTATATGTCCCCTAAATATGTTAATTCTTGGAATTGCAAGCTTTGGTATTTTTACAGAAAAAGAGTTATGGAAAAGAAGAATTAAAAATATATTACTTTTATTTGTACTAGTTTTACCAATTTTTCTACCAATTTTTGAATATGTACCCCAATATTTAATTTTGTTAAGTATAGTATATGTAATTTATTTTTTATTTATATTTTGGGAATTATTATTGTTTTTAGTAAAACCAGGCTATATAAATGTAGATATTATTTCGGCTTGTGCTTGTGGTTATTTATTAATTATAGAAATTAGTACATTTTTGATGCAAGTAATATTTTATAATACACCAGAAGCATTTAAAGGTATAATTTCTCGAAGTAATTCAGAAATATTTATAGACTTTGTATATTTCTCATCAATCACGATTACAAGCATAGGATTTGGCGATATTATACCTAATAACCATCATACTAAATTGCTTATTGCTTTTTTCGGAATTTCTGGTCAATTTTATTCAGTTGTTTTAGTTGGAATTTTAATAAGTAAATTTTCTTCTACTTCACAAAACTAAATCTATTAATTTTGTTGTTATATTTTTTTCAGTTACAAAATACTAAATAAAATACAATCAATAAATATAAATTGTAGACAACCTATCATTTCAAAAGTTAGCAAATACTTAATAAAAAAACTCCAATTTGTGAGATTGGAGTCTGAGAAACAGTTTTTAAATGTTTAATCTATTATGTTATGGAATTTAAACCATATTTTTTGTAGGATTTAAATTTATTATCAGAAGTAAAAATTGTATAATTTCTAGTTAAAGCTTGTTGAATTAACATTCTATCGAATGGGTCTTTATGATCTTTCAAAATCGGAAGATTAGTCAGATTAAGTGCATCTTCAACTTCCAATTTTATGAAATCAAATCCCTGTTCAATAATTGCTGACTTAATATCTCGTATATTAACTTGTTTTATCTCTAATTTACCTAAAGTGTGTTTGATAGATATTTCCCATAAACTAATACTACTCACAAAAATTAAGTTGGAAGTATTTTCTAAAATACTAAGTGTTTCTTTAGGAATTTTATTTGTTTTAAATAATGACCAAATCAAATAATTTGTATCAAGTAAATAATTCATAATTACATACCTATTAATTCTTTTTCGGTCATTTTAAAATCTTCTTTTATTATTACTTCGCCTTTTCCTTCCAAAAGTCCTAATTTTCGTTTAGCTTTAGCCGCTTTGACAAAAGGAATAATCATTGCAATTGGATTATTACCTTGTTTTTCTAATAACTCAATACTTTGGCCGTTACTTAATGTTTCTAATAATTCAGATACATTAACTTGTAAATCATTAACAAATAAAGTATGCATTGTGCCTCCAATTTCTAAAACTAACGTATTTTTATTAATTATATTTTTCAGACAAAAAAAACTCCAATTTGTGAGATTGGAGTCTGAGAAATTGTTTTTAAATGTTTATTTACTTAACACTTAATTTAATGTGTATTCAACAGAGATTTCTGTATTCAATAACTTAGAGATTGGACAATTTTTTTCAGCATCTCTAACCAATTCTTCAAATTTCTCACTTGAGATATTTGGCACTTTTGCATTTAGTGTGATTTTCGAATTTGTAATTTTACCATCATCCATAATTATTTTGCAATTTGTGTTAATTTCGTCAGCCACAAACCCCTCACCTTGCAGATTAAAAGCAAGTTTCATCGAAAAGCAGCCGGCATGTGCTGCAGCAATTAATTCTTCTGGATTTGTGCCGATACCATCGCCAAATCTTGTGTGAAAACTATATTGAGTATTATCTAAAACTTTACTATCAGAAGTCAGATGACCTGTTCCATTATGACCATCACCATTCCATATTGCATTTGCATTTCTAATTATTGGCATTACTTTCCTTTTGTTTATTAATATGAATAAAAAATATTTTAAATTTTATCTTGTTGGGTCAAATAAAACGACCATTCCATTTGGTTTTTTACCTACTTTTGTACTTTTTTTACTAAAATCTAATAGATTGATGTAAGTTATAGTGTTATCATCTTGATTTGAAACAATTAAGCCATTATCAAAGTTGGCTATAGCGTGAGCTCCAGCACCTGTTGGAATGCTTGCATCAAATTCCCAATTTTTATTGTTACCGAATTGTTGAATCGCATAAATCGAACCACTTGTATTTGTAACCCAAATTCTAGTTTTATGAGTATTTGTAGTATCATTATAACTTATACTTTGCTCTATTGCATACCCTGGAGTAAAATTTAGTTCAATTGTTTCATCTATTTCCAATGTTTTTTTATTAATCAAGGTCAAAGACCTACTTTTTTCATTATCAACAAGCATATAATTTATACCATTCCAAGCACCGACAGGATTTTCTCCAACTTTGTGTTTTCTAAGTTTAAGTTTATTTTTAGTACTTATAATATCAACAGTGCCATCTATTGTATTTGTAGCATAAGCATTACCGTTATAATCAAAAGTAACTTCAGATAATCCTGCCCCAACAGGAATACTATCAAGTCTATTCCAAGTTTTTGTATCAAAAGTTAAAATATAACTATTTTTTTCATCGTATTGACTAATCCACAATTCTTCTGAAGGAAAGCTTTCGTCAATATTTAAAAATATTGCATTATGTGGGCTATGATTTAACTTGATTTCCTTTACCGTACTTCCATCATAAGCATCTAATACCATAACTTTATAATTTCCGGTTGAAGTCCCTGAATGTCCACCGTGTCCACCAGATAAGTCTTTTCCAGTAATGGCAACTGCTAATAAAGCTCCCTCGTAATTTTCGTTTCGTTTGCCAAGTTTATGATTCCAATAAATGTGATGAGGGTAAATTGCATCTTTTAAGTAAAATTTGCCAACTTCTTTAAATTGACTAATATCCACAATAGAAATATTATTATCTGCACCATTTACGACAAAAACATAAGGCGTTTTGAAGCTATTGATAATGAAGTTGTCACCGGTTGGTTGAGTTGTGTGATGGTCATCTGAATTGCAACCCAAAATGCTTATTATAGAAATCAAGAATATGATAATATTTTTCATAATTTTTTAATTAATTATTGGCTAATTGTTTTGGTTTACAAGATAACACTATTATTATGATAAAAGTTACAAAATAACATTTAAATACCAAATTTTAAGCAAATCTTTGCGGTTCGGGTGTCTCCGATATCATTATTGGTAGCCATTTTTTGTTTTCAAACCACTATTATTATTTTAGCCAATTATTTATATCATCAATGAACATTTTTTGCTGATCTACAAATGAATTATGTGAACAATTTTCATAATATACTAAGTTTTTTTCTCCCAAAATAGACTGAAGTTCTTCTACTTGTATTGCTGAATATAGTCCGTCTTCTTTGCCGTATATTCCATAAATTTTGGTGCCATTTTTAATCAGATTTGAGATATTATCTTTCAAATTTATGTTAGTATAATTATCATTTTTGGCAAATGTAGCTGGTGGGTATTGTGTCATATTGCTTGAATATAGTTTTAAAGTTGGATTAAGTGAAAATAATTTATAGATTTCTTTTGCATCTTCGGTCGGCACTTTCGGAGAATAAAATCCATTTTGCATTGCGTGCATAAAACAATAACTCGCATACTGCATTGTAGTTGTATCCATTTTTTCGAGCATAGCAACATATCTTAGATTATTATTATCACTTTTTTCTTCATATATTAGCTTTGATTTTTGGATTATATGCTTAAATGATTCTTGTAAATTTATTGGTGCGCCCACTAAAATAATACTTTGTGTCAACTCTGGATATTTCTCAGCAAATTTTACTGCCAACATACCACCAAAGCTATGCCCAATTAGATTTACTTTGTCTAACCCAAAATGTTCTTGAATCGACTTAACATCATTTACCGCCTCGGCAAAACTATGTTTTGCGTTTGCGTCTTCCGAGCGTCCCTCGCCACGCCTGTCATATACAATTACAAAATAATTTTGTTCAGATAACTTTTGGGCAGCAGTAAACTCAAAAGCAGCACAATTATACCCTGGTCCGCCGTGTAGAAAGATGATTGGAGTATTTTCTTTATTGCCAAAAGTATTGACATAAAGAGTACTAATCTTTGGATTATCCAACTTAATTGCTTCTGCTTTGATTGCAGTCATATCAAAGATACTAAACGTAATGATACCAATTATAGATAGTTGTCTTAGAATGTGTATTATATTTTTCATATTCTATATAATTAATTAGAAATTATTATTTTATTTTGCACTCAATTACACTCTTTTCCCACTTTATTTCTTTTAAATGTAGAGACGACCGGCGGGTCGTCTTCCTAAAATTCTTTATTTTAAAACCTGCCTCGGGTCGGGTCGTGAAAATAATTTTCACGGGGTGGGGTTCTTTTAAATCCTTTCTTCTTTCGTGGTCAAGTCCCAACTTGCTCTTAGATTCAACCAATCATTTACAATATTCTTTATTGAAAAAAACAGCCACAAAGAGATTAATCTTGTGGCTGTGTTAGTTTTTTTGAATGTTTACTTTTTTTATTTTGTTAATAAAAAATCGTTAATATTACTTTTCTGTCAGTGTTATTACCATTTGTATTGGATAGTTCATCTTGAATGGACATTGATTCACCATATGCTTTTGTAATAATATAATTTTTATCTACATTGTTTTTTACTAGAAAATCATATACAAACTTTGCCCTTTTCCTTGATACTGAAAGGTTCATATCCTCTTCGCCTCTGGAATCACTAAATCCTTCGATTATTGCTCCTTGAATATTATTACCACCTATCTCTAACAAAAACTCTTCTAAATTTTTAATTTCGTTTTGACTTAATTGATGATCATTTGGATTAAAATAAAACTCTTTTGCATTTATGTCCATTTTGGAATTCATTTTTAATTTAATCATTCCAACATTAGGTAATCCGTAATACATGTCAAACATAATATTTTTCATTGAACTTATATTATGATTTTCCCATTTTAAAAGTATCGCACTATCAAAATACTCTTGATATTGTATATTTAAATCCCAAAGAACAGAATGAAAATGTGGCCAATTACCAATATATACTTTATTAGGTTTTAGTTGATTATTCTTACCTAAATTTATTTCAGAATAAAAATCTTTAAAATCAAAGTCTCTTTGAAATATTTGTACAGTATTAGGTATTGCAATATCATCAAAAAATGTTTCCTTTTCAATTTTTTCACCGTCTGCAATCATTTTTGCTTGATCGTTATCATCAATCATTGTATCAATTAAAATTATTAATCCCACGTTAATATCTTCTGCTCTCTCATTTAATATTTCATATGAAATATTGTAATGATGACCGAATTCTCCAATATTAATTACTTTAAAATTCTTATCAACAGGTATTAATTTTTGTATAATTTTCACTCCTTCAAATAAAAACGTAATATCACAAAATTCTGATCCAGTTTCACCATAATAGTTTCTTTGACTCGATATATAAGTTACATTTTTATAGCCACTTAACATAGGATTATTTGTAGCAAATTTATCATTGACTTTTATAATAAAATGTGAAGTAGAAAATTGTATTGGATATCCATACATAATTCTTGTAAATCCACTGCCTAAAGTAAATCTTCCATCATCTTCACCTTTTGAATACTCGTATATTTTTGGGGTTAATAATTGTTTAACTTCTTTTGGTTGTTCAATTAACGGGGGTACTTCTGTTTTAATTATTACTTGTTTTGGTTGTTCTTCAATTTCTTTTTTTTCTTCAATTTGTTGGGTGCAAGAACTTAAATACAAAATTCCCAAGAAAAAACTTAATTTAAAAATTCTTTTATAGTTTATCATAATACTTTAGATTTACTCCGTTATAAAAAATAATTCATTTTCGAAATCAAGCATAATTTTCCCTAATCGAGTTAATACACTTTGCCCAAGCAACAAATCAACTTCAAGATTATTTGACAAAGCACATTCAACATTTTTTAAAATAGTATTACCTATTTTAATTTCACGAATATTATATCTTGCTTTATCATCAATCTTTCCATTTGCATCAACAAAAGATTTTGTTTCAAGTTTATCAAAGTCATCTACTTTTTGTTCTCTAATTAGGATTGACAAAACGTCTGGTGTTATCAATACTTCACTTGCACCTGTATCCATAATGCAATTTACTGTTACTGAACTATTAAAAGTAACTGGTATTGTATATACTCCTTTTGTTTTTTTCATTGGTATTTTTTCTTTAAAATTTATTTTATCGTCTGAATTTCCATTATTATCAATAAATTTTCCAAATTTCCATATTCCTACTAATCTATTATTATTTGACAAAAAAGTAGTACCTTTTCCATGTTGTTCATTATCAAACCATTCTCCTTCATGTTTTTCTCCATTTTTATAATACTGTGTACCTTTTCCTTCTCTTTTTCCCATTTTAAATTCACCTACATATTTATCTCCTAATTCAGCGATATATGAACCATAACCATTTGGATTTCCATTTAATAGATTACCTTCATAAGAGGAGCCATTACTATATGTAATTTTAGAATATCCATCTGTTAATTCCCCTTTACTAAATTTTCCTTCTATTTTAGAATTATCTTTAATATTAAATTGTGTGCCATATCCTTCAAGTTTGTCATCTATAAATTCTCCTTCCTGATAACTACCATCTTTATGAACTGTTTTCCCTTTACCTTTAAGCTGACTTTTGTAAAAAAAACCTTCTTGATACCCACCTTTATTAAAAACAAATTTTCCTTTACCTGTTATTTCACTATCTATAAATTCTCCTTCATAAATATCACCATTTTCAAACTTAAACATTCCTTTTCCTTTTTTACAATCACCTTGTATACATTGAGAATTAGAATTTATTGTTGTTAATAATATAACTGAACATACAATTATTATTATTTTATACATAAATACCCCTAAATATTTAAAAATTTAAAAATTATTTTAAGTAATAATATATTACTTCTATCAATTTCAAAAATACTAAATTAATTTATCAATAGTACCCCATAAAGTAGGGTAATATTGATGTTTTTTGTAATATTGACCACCACAATGAAGCTTTCTTAGTCAATCGGCAAAGTTGTTTTATTACTTTGTCAATATCTAAAGTGTTAATATACAAAATTATTAAATAAATAAGTTACAAATAGATACTATTTAACAAAAAAAAAACGACACTAAAAAAGTGCCGTTTTTCTTTGATTTATAATTACTTAAATATTAGCTATCGCCCTTTTTCAGAAAGGTAACGAAATCTGCTTCGTTCCGTGTAAACTCTTTTGTGCCAATAACTGTTTCGTTGTTATCTACTATTACATATAATGGCAGTGCAATAGAATGGTATCTCTCTTCCATCATTTTTTTGTTTTTAAGCTCTATTTCTGTTTTTCTGTCTGTATATAATCTCACCAAAATCATTTCAGACATTAGATTATTTACGTCTGATTTTGGAAACATATTCAGCTCCATCCAACGGCAATTTGTGCAAGTCCAGCCAGTAAAATCTATAAACAAAGGCTTATTCTCTTTCCTTGCAACAGCCAATGCTTCTTCATAATCACTATACCAAAAGAGTTCCTCTTTCATCGCTATATTTTGCCCAGAATTACCAAAAGAAGCGGATGAAGCAGTTTTGTTATAATCTGGCGGTGGCAAAAATGCGTCCAACTCTCCTAATGGTCTTGTATAGCCGGTATATAAATACATAGTCAAACTCATAAATATCACAGCAAAAACTACTCTCATAGCACCTAATCTATCAATCGGAGAATCTAATTTTAATTTGAAAAAACCAAGTATATAAACTACAATCAAAATTCCACAAGCTATCCAAATTGATAAAAATAAGTCTCTTGTCAAAAATCCCCAATTCCATACTAAATCGGCATTACTGATAAATTTGACTGCGGCTGCTATTTCCAAAAATCCCATCACAACTTTCAGATTATTCATCCAGCCACCAGCTTTGGGCAACTTATTCAAAAATCTTGGAAATAATGCCAATAAGAAAAATGGCGAAGCAAATACTGCCGAAAATCCTAACATTCCAATTATTGGATATGTCCAATCTCCCCCACTTGATGCCGAAATTAATGTTGTCCCTACAAAAGGAACGGTACAAGTAAATGAAGTTAGTGAAAATGTGAGCCCCATCAATAATATCCCAAATACGCCCCCACTTTCGCTTTTAGCGTTCAGTTTATTTAGTAATTGATAAGGTATTTGAATTTCGAATGCACCAAATAAATTTAGTGCAAAAACTAAAAATACTGCAGCAATAACTAAATTTGACCAAGGATTTGTCGCAAAATCTTGAACGCCAGTCGGTCCACTAACTAAGGACAAAAGTACTCCAATTCCAGTAAATGTAGCCATAATACCCAAAGCGTAAACTATAGCATCTTTCAGTGGATTATGATGGTCTTTTTCTGCTCTTTTGGTAAAGAATGAAACCGTAATTGGTATCATTGGGAATACGCAGGGAGTCAATAATGCAAATGCACCGGCTACCATAGCAAACCACAAAAATGAAAATATACCTTTTTTCTTAACTGCATCAATTTCTTTTTCTGAGTCAGTTATTTGAACTGTATTAGCATTATTATTATTATATTCTTTTACGACTGTTGTTTTTAATATGCTTTGGTCAAATACCCTCGGAGAATTTTTTAATTTAACAAAAAACTCTTCTGGTGGAAGGCATTTAGTTGTGTCGCACTGTTGGGCATAGACAATTACAGACAAAGTATCTTTTGAGATATCAAAGTCAGATTTTGCTTTTGCTTTAATCAAAAAATTGGTATTTCCTTTGAAATAATCAATTTTCATCTCAAATCCTTCGTCCATTTTGGAATGAGGTTTGTCGGACATCACCTCAATTACTTCTAATTTGGAATTCGATAAGGTCAATTCTGTTGTCGTTGGACCAATACCTTCGGCATTAATTTGTTCTTTGATTCCATAAGTGTACCAAGAAGATTCAATATCAAAATTAACTAAAATATCAAAAGTTTCACCTGATTTTACTGTTGATTTATTCGCTTCTGCTTTGAATTTAATATGTAAATTTGGGTTTGTGTTATTTGTTTGAGCATTTAGTGGAATCTGAGAATTAAAACTCGAATTAGCGAATCCAAATATACCATAGATGACAATAATAGAAAAAAGGTAACGTAATTTAGTACTGAAAGAATTATTAAGAGAATTTTTGTAAGAATATTTGAACGGTGAAGGCATTTTATTCATAAGTTTAGAATTGATTTTAAACATATAAGTTAATTTTTAATAAAAAAGATTAATTTTGAAACACGTAAATATAATAAAATTAGTTTTATTTTTATAATTTAATACTAGAATTTCACTATTGTATTTTATAAATTATCAAACTCATTGATTTATTAGTAGCAATTTGATAAACAACTGACTGATTTGTGAAATTAAATAAGTTAATAATAAGATTTAAAATATGGCAGATTTATTAAAAGATTTATACAATCAAAGTTTCATCGATAATTTAATACAAGAATTAAAACAAATTACTCAAATAGACGAGAATAGATTTTTGGAAAATACAATCAAAAATCAGACTTGGGTGAATTTGGAATTAAAGCAGAGAATGAGACAAATCTCAACTGCAATTTCAGTAGAATTAGAGTATAATTACCAAGATAATAATTACTCTAATAATGTAAATGTAATAAAAGAGTATATAAAGTTACTTCTGGGTAAAGAAAAAGGAAAGATGGAGTTTTTGTATATGTTTTTACCTAATTATATTGAAGATTATGGCATTGATGATTTTGAAAATTCTATGAATGCTATTGAGATAATTACTCAATTTACAAGTTGTGAATTTGCGATAAGACCATTTATCATAAAATATCCAAAAACTTTGGAATATATGGTGGAGTGGAGTAAACACAAAAATGCAATGGTAAGAAGATTAGCCTCCGAAGGTAGCAGACCAAGATTGCCTTGGGGAATTGCTTTGCAGGAATTCAAAAAAAACCCCACTCCACTACTTGAGATTTTAGAAAATCTAATCAATGACGAGAATGAAGTTGTACGTAGGTCTGTAGCGAATAATTTGAATGACATCTGTAAAGATAATCCAAATATTGCAATAGAATTTGGCAAAAAATGGGTAAATAATTCGGAATATGCAAATAAAGTAATTAGGCACGGACTAAGAACTTTGCTCAAGAGTGGCAACCAACAAGCTTTGAGTTTGTTTGGTTTGCAACATAACCAAAATTATGAAATAAGTAATTTTAATGTGAAAGAAACTGTAATAAATTTGGGCGGAAAAGTAGAGTTTGAATTTACGATTACAAACAAAAGTACAGTACAGTCTGTCTATAGATTAGAATATGTAATTTATTACAAAAAAAGTAATGGCAGAAACAACCCAAAGGTATTTCAAATTGGCGAATACTATTTATCTCCAAATGAAACTCAATCTTATTATAAATACCAATGGCTGAAGGACTTCACTACTCGCAAACATTATGCCGGTGAACACAAAATCTGCATTAAAGTAAATGGATTAGAAACTGACTCAATTCTATTTAATTTATGTATTTAGAATTTAGAATCTATTTAGAATACAGAATTTATTATTTTGGTTCAGGCTCTGGTACAACTGGCGTTTCGGTATCAGGATCAGGTACAACTGGCGTTTCTGTATCTGTCTCTTCTTGCTCGAATTCTTTCTCTTGTTGTGAAGAGTTACGAGAAGTTCTACTTGCTTTACGTTTGGTAGTCCTATTCTTAATTGTTTTTGGAGTTTTTTCTAAGTTTCTTGGGTCATTAGATATTTTTTTCTCTAAGTCTTTTTCTAATTCTTCAACATTTACACCTAATTTTTTTAGCACTAATACTGTCAAATCATACTTAAAATTAACATAAGGGATTGGGTGCAAACTTTGGTCTAATATAATATCATAGCCTTCTTTGGCAGATACTTCCTGTACAGCAGCGAATATTTTAGTTTCGATTGGTGACATAATTGATTTGACTGTTATATCGTATTCGCCCCCTGGTTCAAATTTTTTGGAAGTATATTCGGTTCTCTTTTTTCTTAATTCATTTAGTGAATTAAGTTTTGAAGATTTTTCGACATCAGTCCAAACTAATCTATTTCGTTTAATTTCTTCTTCCATTGTTTCAATATCAACTTTCATTGCTTCGATTTCACGCTTCCAACTATCGACAATAGTTTGGATACGTTGTTCGGCTAATTGTGCTTCATTGAACTTTTCTCTCAAAGTTTGTGAAGAGATAAACCCTACTTTTTGAGAAAAAAGACTATCTGCACTTATCTGAAATATGAATAAGATAACAATAGAATGAAATATATATCTATGAAAATTTCTGCGAATATTTTCGAACATATTTTTGAATATATTTGTATTAAAACTATCAGCAAGAGAATTAATAAGCGAATTAAACATAATTATGGTAATTTTTGAGTTTGAATAAAAATTAGAAGTAGAATTTCTTAATTATATAAATAGTAGTATTAATGTTGATTTTATTTGATTTACCAAATAATTTTATATTGGTAATAGAATTGAGAATGGATTATATAGCGGATTTATTACATAAAAAAAGACCAAAATAATATACATTATATTGGTCTTAAATTTTATTTAGTCAATTATCAAAAGAAGTTATACTCGCATTTATATATAAACTTAAATAACTTAATTTGTAAGTAAAATTATCTTATGAACTAATCTTATTAAAAGATTATGATAATTTTTGACGAGTTTTTCTATCAGACATTCCACGTAAGTAATATAATTTAGCTCTACGAACGTTACCTGGTCTGTTTAGAGTGATACTTTGAATCATTGGTGAATATAGAGGGAAAATTCTTTCAACTCCAATACCATTTGATATTTTTCTAACTCTGAAAGTTTGGTTAATTCCACCACCTCTTCGAGCTATAACAATTCCCTTGAAGTTTTGAATTCTTTCTTTTTCGCCTTCGACAACTCTAACCGCAACAGTTATTTCGTCACCTGGTTTGAAGCTTGGCAATTCCACGAAATTTTCGCCATCTTTAACTTTCTTGATTTCTATGGCTCTGTCAACATTTTTTTGTTGAACAAAATCTAAAGCATTCATTTTATTTTCCTGTTTAAATAAGAACTACAAAATTAAGCCCTTTTTTTGAATTCTCCAAATATTATTTAAAAAAAATGTGGATATTTTGTAAATATTTCTGACATTGCCACAATTATCCACAATTTATCTATGATAATTGACAAAATATATGACATAAAACTACACCCAATCCACTCTATTCTAAATAAAATCTAAATAAAATCATTTTCTATTGTGGTTTTAAATACAATTTTATATTCACATAATTTTGAACTGTGATTAAATGAAAAACACAAAATACTGCAGTAAAATTCAAACATATTCAAAAATCACAAATATAATAAAAATTGTAAAAATATAATTAAAACAAAATAAAATTATGAAAATAGAGATTTTCAAAATCGGAAAACATACCTCATCAGACGGCAGAATTATAGAATACAAAACCGAAGATTTGCAATCAATTGCCTTGATTTATAACGAAAAGATAAAATTATCAAACTCATTCAAAGCTCCGCTTGTTTTGGGACACCCCAAAGATGATGAACCAGCACTCGGTTGGGTGGACAGTCTCGAAGTAATTGGCGATAAACTCCTCGCAAATGTTGAAAATATACCTACTGCAACAAAAGCACTTATAGACAAAGGATATTTCAGAAAAGTCTCAATATCACTTTATTCTGATAAAATGCTAAAACATATTGGGCTTTTGGGGGCTGCAACGCCAGCTGTAAAAGGATTGGAGAATCTTCATACTGAAACTACTGAATCTACTGGCAATACTGACAACACAAATGAAAACTACAGAGAACGTAAAGAGTATATTTTGTTTGATAATTTAGATATAGTGTTAGATAATCATTTAGTATTTTCTGAATTAATAAACCAAAATAAAAGTACTAATAATGAAGCTAAATTATTGACTGAATACAACAGCAAATTAGAAGGGAAAATACAAGATTTAGAGCTAAAATTATACAAATATCAAATCAAGGAAAAGTTATTCAAAGATACAAACAACTATAATAATGAATTTAGTGAAAATATATTAGAACCCCTTTTCGAGCTGCAAATGGGAAGCCCTAATAATAAAACAGATAATATTGAAAATATTTTATCAAATATTTATAATTTTATCGAAAATAATCAAAAGAAAAATAGAAGTGAATTTAACAACCACATTGCTAATGACTTTGAATTTGGAGATGCTTTTTTTGAGAACCCTCTTCAAAATGAACTAACTAATAATGGACTTACGAAAAGACTTATAGATGATATTCAAAATGTAAATAAGTCAAATAATTATACTGAGTTTGAGAACAAAGAGAACATAAACCCCGAGAAATTAGAATTGCACAAATTTATCAATGAAATTGCAACGAAAAACAACATTTCATACACCGAAGCTATTGATTTGATTAACTAATTTTTTTTACATTTTTCTAAATAGATTCTAAATTAAACTAAACAACAATTCTTTCTTTAATAAAAATATAATATGGAGACAAATATGTCAATGAGATTAGATAATCTTAGATTAGTTGACCCTGTGCTTACTACACTTACGCAAGCATATACCAACAATACATTCATCGGAGATAAGTTATTTCCAACGGTAAAAGTCCAAAATACAAAAGGTAAAATCCCGCAATTCGGCAAAGACGCATTTTTGGTCAGAGATACCAACAGAGCTTTGAGAGCCAACTCAAATAGAATTCCAACAACTGATTTTGAACTTATCGAATATCAAACAAGAGAATATGATGTCGAGATGAGTTTGGATTATTTGGAGGAGCAAGAAGCAAATTCTAATCTAAAATACGAACAACACATTAGCCGAGAATTGACTGATATTATGCTATTAAACAAAGAGAAAACCATTGCAGATATGGTGCAAAATCCTGCAAACTATGCGAGTGATTTAAAATTAGAAATAACATCAAACAAAGCTTATGATGATTATGCGAATAGTCTTGACCCACTTATCAGCATCAAAGAATCTAAAGAAGTGATTAGAACAAAAATAGGTAAAAGTCCCAATACAGTCATTATGGGTTGCACAACTTATAATGCAATTTCAAATCATCCTTTGGTTTTAGAAAAAGTAAAATATATTGGAGGTGGCAAAATAACTCTTGATATGATTAAAGAGTTGCTCGAAATTGAAGATATGTTTGTCGGCAAATCAGTCTATTCTGAAGACGGTAGCACATTTAGTGATGTTTGGGGTGATAATATTATATTGGCATATGTGGACAAGTCAGATTATCAGAGAAGAACAGAATTTAAGCCGAGCTTTGGTTATACTTTTCAATTAAGAGACAAGCCAGAAATTGATGTGTATTTTGAGAATGGTGGCAAAACCAAAGTTATAAGAAATACAGATAATTATGATATCAAAATCACAAGTACCGATGCAGCATTTTTGATTTACAACACAAATCACATTTAATAAATAAACTATAAAATATTAATAGAACTATAAGTATAATCATAAAAATATAATAATAAATAATAAGAGGCAAAAATGTCAAAAAGTACATCATTTTCACCAACACAGGTGATTTCAATCAAATCAAGTAGTTTGATTAGTGAACATAGATTCGTAAATTTCTCTGGTAGTATAACAGCAAATTCCGCACAAGTACTGGGTGTAAGTTATTTGGAGCATAAATCAAATGAAATTATCCCAGTAATTACGCTCGGCACTGCGATAATTGAGACCTCAGAGGCAATTGCAGTTGGAGACAAAGTATCTGCGACAACCTCTGGGACTGCAAAAGTATCGGCTGTAAATGACAAAGTAAATGGTAGAGCAATCACGGCGTGTAGTGGTGCTGGGTTTATTACCATTTTACTTACCCCATAAAATAAAAATAAATTAATAAGTTCAATAATCAATTAAAAAAGCAAAATTATGGCATACTCAGAACTCACAGACTATATGACCGAAATAGCACACGACGATTTGGCAAGATTAACAGGAAACCCAACAGGACAAGCCCATAATGTTGCAAGATTAGTATATGCAATCGAAATTAGTGATAATGAAATTGATGCTTTCTTGAAAGGTAGATATCAAGTGCCTTTTGACCCACTACCAAGATTAATTAACTCAATATCCATATCACTTACATTTGCTAATTTATATACAATTACATACCCAAGAACAATGCTACCAATGAATATTTCTAATCGTAGAGATAATGCTTATGATATTCTCAAAAAATTGCAAACCGGTGAAATGGTATTAGAAAGAGGGAATCCGAGCCAAAGCTCCCCACCACCAATTTTTTCGAATAAAACTAATGTAACAAAACCACTCAAAAGTCTGATTATTGATTTTGATAATTAGACGATAGTACCAACTATAACAACTATATCAACTATATAAACTAATCTAACTACTAACTAATGGTAGAGCAAGCCAAATCAATCCCCACTTGATATTTATTTATCAGGTAACTTCCTTATTGCCTACTTTATACTTCCTTTTTCTGCATTCCTCGCCATTAGTTAGTATTGATTTTAATATTTATTTGTAACGAAAACAAATCCAGAAAATCTCAAACACCAATAATATGACACAAATCAAAAAGGGAAATCAATATGTGGAATTATAATATTCCTTATGAAAGCAGCATAAGTGACAATAAAATGACTTCAATGAATAATATAAATTCAGCAAATCAATCAACATTTTCACCACAAAAAAGCTCCGGTTCATTCGCTAATTATATAAATACATTTACTAAATATATAGCAGTAAACTCCTATAATATTAAAAGATATTTATTCATAACCATTGGGATATTTTTATTATACAAACTCATTGCACCATATAATTATGAATACAGAACATTGTTGCTTTTGATATTTATTGAGTTATTGGCGATAATGTTATCATCATTGTCCTTGTTTTTATTCACTCACCTAAATTTCATTAATGATTATAAAAAAGGAAATACTAATGACAATACAAATGATAATAAAAAGTATAAAAATAAAGAAAACAAAACTACAGAATGTAAAACTTCAGAATATAAAAATAATGAGAATAAAACAGCACTTTACATACTTTTGGGATTTATATTTTTATCTGTGCATTTGTGTGTTGGCTTTTCTATTCTTGGCATCTACATCACTCAAATCACAAACTAAATATAAACTAAAAACCACTAAACAATTAATTGAGAAATCTCGGCAAATTGCCTTAAACCAAATTGGTGAAATGGAAATAAAGCGCAATTATTCACCACAAATAATGAAATATCTAAACTCTGTAAATTTAACTGCACCAAATCCATATTGTGCAGCAGGGCAATATTATTGTTTTGAGCAGGCTGCAAAATTAATAAAGTATAATGTAAAAATACCAATTTACAAAACTGGCTCAACTCGTTTGATGTATAATCAAGCAAAAAACAACGGTAATAAAACCAAATATTTAGCTGCCAAAGATGATTTGATTGTCTGGAAAAAAGGAATAACCCAATTTGGTCATATTGAGAGAATATTTAATATTGATTCTAATTCTAAGGTCTGGGTAACAACTATCGCTTTTAATGTTGAATGTGGTAAAAAGCTTAATATGAAAGATAATCATAACAGCACAATTACAGACAATCACAAAAAAGAAGGAGTTTGTTTCAAAAGGAGAAATATTTATCATATACTTGGTAGATTATCAATTTTGGGGATTATTGGATTTGATACTACACAATCTAACTAACTAATTAACAATCTAACTAACTAACTATTAATAATATAATTACCAATATAATTACTAATATAATAAAATTTACAACTTACAAATAAAAGCAATGAATCAGATAATAGAAAGCAACTTAATAAATTTTGGGGATTTGTCACAAGATTTTGAAACGGAAATAGTAGATGTCTTCTTAAAATTAAAACAAAATAAAAAATACAAATTAGCGACAATAATTATTAATTTTGTTGATGTTACTACTAACACAGGTACAGCTCCGAATGGAATAATTGACTTAATCGCAACCACCGACAACAATACATTCCACAAAATAGAAGCATTTGCCATAGACCAAAATGATAATTCAGATGATACAATATTGTATGAATTTAGCAGTAACATAAATTTAATAAAATTTAAATATACTAAGGGAAATATAACGCAAGGAATGTTAAACATTAATTTACTGTATTTGGAGTATTAAATGAATAATAATCAATCTTTAAAGGAAAATAACTACAAATATTATATTACAACTTTAATAATAACTTTAATATTAACTTGTATTTTGATTTACAATCTTTATCAAAATTACCAAAAAGCTAATGACAATAAATATATTACTAATAATCAGACAAAAACTATAATCAAAAAAGACACAATATTATTTGTGAAATATGATACAATAATCAAAAGTATTCCTTATAAAAACAAGAAATATTTTATCACACCAACTAAAACTAAAGAGAATAATAAGATTAATCTCAAAATGGACTCAATAATCAACAATGATACAATTAGTATTGAATATAAGGAAATTGATAATTTATTGAAATTAGATATTAATTATTATCAAGATACTTTTAGAGTGATTAATAAAGAGACTATGGAAATTAGAGAAATTGAAGTAAAAACTACCGAACAAAAAATAATGAATTTTGATAACAATAATAAGAATGATAATCAAAATAATAACTTGATTGATAATATAGAGACAATTTTTATTTCGCTGGGGTTAGGGTTTATCGTAGGTATTATCTTCAATTAATTTAGAACAAATTTATTTCTAATTTACTAAAAATTTAACAAAACTATAAATAAATATTAAAAATGAGAACGAAAATAAACAAAGAATTAATTAATCATACAATTTCTAATAATCTGGCAAATAACTATAACTCTTTGGGATTGATGTCTAATCCAGATAAAATAATCAATAGATTTGGCAATGGATACGAAATATTGAGAGATTTACGAAATGACCCTCACCTTTGGTCTTGTATCCAATCACGCAAAAGCGGCTCTATGCAATTAGAACACAAACTAAGCACAGATAATTCACAGAAATTGCCAAACACAAAATACAGTTACTTTGAAAAGATGATAAAATTAATTGATTTAGAATCTTTGTATTCTGATATTTTAGATGCAATAATGTTTGGTTATCAACCGATTGAAATTGTATGGTCTCGAGATAGAAAAGATAGATTATACTATCCGACAATATTTGACGCATTGCCTCAAGAATACTTCGAAATAAATAATACAGGGAAAATAAACTTAAAACGTAACTATTCAAACAAATTACAACAAAATAAAAGTATTTCTGAATTAAAATTACTCAATATCAGGCACGAGTTCAACTATTCTAATCCTTATGGAACGGCACTATTAAGTAAATGTTATTGGTCGGTCAAATTCAAAAACGGCGGTATAAAACTTTGGGTCTCATTTATGGAAAAATATGGAATGCCATTGGTATTAGGTAAAATTAGACGTGGAGCGAGCTTTGAAGAGTCCGAAAAATTAGCTAATGAACTTTCTGATATGTGTGAAGATGCTGTAATTGTTACTCCAGATGATGTCGAAATACAATTACACGATGCTTCAAGAAGTAGCTCAACAGAACTATTTAATGAAATGATTAAGTTTTGTAATTCTGAAATATCAAAAGTGATACTTTCGCAAACACTAACTTCAGATGTAAGCACCGGCTCTTATGCAGCAAGTAAAACTCATAATGAAATTCGAAAAGATGTAATAAAAAAAGACGTAAAATTAATTGAAAAAACTATGAATAGAATCATTAGAATGTTTTACGAAGTGAACAAAAAAGCTTTTATGGACTTAAATACATTGCCTGAATTTTCATTAGTAATTAATGAATAAATGATAAATAGTCAATGATAAAGCGTAACCGATAAAAAATAAATGACAAAAAATATAATATAGAAAATAAACCTTATGAAAAATTAATGGAAAATCAAGAATTTAGTCTAAGTCAATTATCCGATTTTCCAGAGTTAAAATCCCCTATCGTATTCGCTGAGTATATAAGTAATGGCAAATGGAAGTCTGCTCCACATTTTGAGCTAATTAATTCAAAATTGCTACAAATATTAGATGGAGGGACAAATAAAATGATAGTTAATCTACCGCCACGACACGGAAAATCAGAACTAATTTCATTTTACTTTTTGGTTTGGTATTCATTCATTTATCCATATAATAATCTCATATTTGTAAGTTATAATCAAGGCATTGCCAAGTATTTTGGTAATAAAGTGATAAATCTAATTGAAGAAAAAGGCTCTAAATACGGAGTAATATTGAATAAAAGGTCAAAATCAGGTAAGGAATTTGTTATTGATAAATACGGAGGTACTTATTCATTTACTGGAATCGGTGGCACACTAACCGGCAAAGGAGCAAATTTAATTGTCATTGATGACCCGATAAAAAACAATCAAGATGCATTCAGCAAAACCAAAAGAGAAAATTTATGGGATTGGTATCAATCAACTTTATTTACCAGATTGGAACCAAATTCAAAACTATTATTAGTTATGACTCGTTGGCATCAAGATGATATTTGTGGGAGATTATTAGAAAAAATGGAGAAACAACCTCAAAACTGGGATTTACTCAAATTACCAATTTTAGCAAAAGAAAATGATTTGTTGAATAGAAAAAGTGGACAATTATTATGGGAAGGAAGATTTGAATTAAGTGAAATATTAGAAAGAAAAGAGACCTTAGGAGACTTTTGGTTTTCTGCATTGTACCAACAAGAGCCAAATATTTCCAATGGCGAAATATTCAAAAAGCAATATTTTAGATATTTTGAAATTGAATTTATCGAAGAAAAAAAGTATTTGATATTGAATAAATCATCAATAAATCAAAGAGTAATTAAATTAGACGATTGCAAAATATTTGTAACTATGGATTTGGCTATCAGCACCAAAACAAAAGCAGACTGGACTGTTTTATTAGTTTTTGCCGTTACAAAAGACAATGATATAATGATTTTGGATATAATCAGAGAGAAAGTCGAACCGATTGAACATATAAATTTAATTCAACAATGTTATAATAAATACAAGCCAATATTGATAGGAATTGAAAAAGTACAGTATCAGACATCGTTAATCAAGGAAGGACTAAAAATTGGATTGCCGATAATGGAATTGATACCAAACGGAGAAAAGTGGGTAAGAGCTCTGCCGATGGGTGCAAGAATGCAGTCAGAAAAAGTATATTTCTTAAATACTGCGAAATGGTTGGCTTCTTTTGAAGATGAGTTGATGAGTTTCCCCAACGGTAATCACGATGACCAAGTAGATGCTTTTAGTTATATATCGCAAATAATTGACCCATCAAGAAAATTATTTGAAAATAGAATTAGCAAGGTAAGGAAGCAGAAAATTAGTGATATTAATGGATTTGGATAGATAATCAAAAAAACATATAAAACATATAAATATAAAATATATAAAAAGACAAAAAAGATTAGATAAAAGAACCTACATAAATAAACTACATAAAAAAAGCCAACTTTGCAGTTGGCTTTTTTAGAATATTTCTAAGACTATTTTTAGAATATATAATCTAAATTATATAGATTTTTTCTTTGGTTTATCTGAACCTTTGATATCAAAAATAATTTTATCAGCAATAGACTGAGCAATTTGTTTTTGCATGTGGTCACCACTTGTCATATATTCAGAAATAGCCGCCTCAACTCTTTCTTTAACTATTCTAGAAGTATCACCAACCAAAGCAGTTGCCATTTGGTGAATATCACTTTGTTGACCTCTAAGAGTTTCTAATTGACTTCTATTAGCATCTTCCATTTTCTTCATTAATTTATCCATACGTTCTTCTTCTTCTGTGTAGAAGATTGTTATCGCCATCAAAGAAAGTAGAGTAAATTCTAAAAGAATGGCAAATAAGATTAAAGAAGGTTTGTTCGCAGGGATGAACTTAAGACCTCTAATACCAACCGCAATGATAAGTACAGCGGCACCAGCATAAGCAAGTCCAGTAACATTATTTGAGTATTTTTCAGAGAAATGGTGAGCCAAATATAACCTAAGACCAGCACCGATTTTTAAGTGATTAGATTTCCAAGCAATACCATCTCTGGTATCAACAATTTCACTTAAAACAAACTCAGAGAAGAATTCTTTTACTCTTGTATAGATTACCGAATTTCTAAATAAAACTAAATCTGTTTCATCATCGAATAAATCACTAAAAGTTATTAAACCTCTCTTTGAAGTTAATTCAGTTTCAGTTGTTGTTCTTGCCCAGATTGTTTTAAAGATTTTTTCTGCATCTTCTCTATCGTAATCCTTGAGTTTATTATCCGGCAAGGTGAGTATATTTACAACCTCATCGGTGAAACCTGTTTGAAGTCTAATTTTTACTTTTGTATGTTCTACTTGATTTTCGAATAAGGCAGCCATAATACCAATACTTGATGGAAATACAATTGTAAGAATAATTGTAATTACGCCCGCAAGTACCAAAGCTAAGATAGTAAATCCTACATAAGGCTCTAAAATAATCGCATCTTCACCTAATTTTGGAGTTTTTACATAAAACTCAGAGGCAGTTTTGATATAACCGTTATCTTTTGCATTTCTAACTTTAAATGTAAAGTCAAATACATATTCAGTGTTTACAGCTGCTTTAGTTATATTTCCTTTTACAATAGAAACTACTGGTGTGTATCCTTCACCTATTTTATTGATTCCCAAGTTAGCTGCTTCTGATGTTTTTACAGCAGCAAATACTAACCCTTCATCTTCAAAATGTGCAAAAGGAGCTTTTGCTAACTGATCTGGTAACGGTTGAAATAAAGGAACAACGAAACCAGCTATTGCATTTGGTACAACATATACGAATGAAACTACTGAAAGTCCGCCCAATAAAATTAAAAATACAAGTATTTGTACTATACCTATTTTTACGTGATCTTTTCCTGATCCTGACATATTTTAAAACCTCTAAAATTAATTAATTTTTATATATTTTTTGTTAATTTATTTATAAGATCAAATTAAAGTGAATTAATTTCAAATTATTTTGTAACAATGTTTGCGAATTATGAGTTAATTACAAATATAATACATTAAATTTTAATAAAATCATTTTAACTATACGATTCTTTCAATATTTTTTTAAAATGTTGATAGAATTAAAATGTAATATACATAAAATTTATTTTTTATCAAGTTTAAATTTAATATTTTGACTAAAAAATCAATATTTTTTTTAATATTTTGTTAAATTCTTTAAATTATTAGAAAATACTACCTAAAACAAAAAAAATAGAATTTAAATTTAAACTATACACAACTATTTGCAAAGCAAATAATTGATTAATCACTGACTATTATTTGACTAATATTTTGAATAATTTCAAAAGAACAAATAACTGCAATTCAAATAAATTTGGTCAACATCGTCTGTCGAACTATATAATCAATTAAGTTCTCTGAATTTTGCAATAAATAAAGATTATTTACCAATTATTGATAAAAAAAAGTTTACTAAATGCTAATGAATTAAATGTTGATGAAATTCCATATCGAAAATATATATTTTCTGAATATTCAACCTGGTACAATAAGGGGTACAGGCTTTCTGTCATATATATTAGCAACAAAACACCACAGAACTCATATTTATATTACCTCATTCCCTCCGAATTTATAGACTAATCAAAGCAAATTTGCTGTAAAACCGCTATTTTAATAGCAATCGGAAGAAATATCAGAAAAATAATTAGAAAGAATCAATAATATATTATAACTATATTAACAATATATTAATCAAAAATAAGTTAAATAATAAAGTTAATACCGTTTGATATTTATTTATACTATATTTACACACTTAAAATAAATTAGTTACAATTATTAATAATCTTAATCTTGAATTTATTACTAAACTTATTACTGAATTTATATTTTAAACTAATAAATAAAAGTTAACCCAAATATATATAAGCTAATTCAAGATAAATTACGTAAAATTAATATTTAAACTTAAAAATAAAAACTAAAATTTAAAAGAGGATAAAATGAATAAAGTTATTAAAAATTATCACCCAAGCCAAGAAATATCAGCTCTAAACACGCACACAGAGTTGGGTAAACACATATTAGTTGATGGATTTCCATTCGTTTTGGATATGCACAAATCTCAAGGTGCGAATATTTATGATGAAATGACTGGCAAAAGATTTCTAGATTTTTTCACTTGCTTTTCATCTATTCCTGTTGGAATTAACCACCCAAAAATGCACACAGATGAATTTATTAGATATATAGGTGAATTATCACTAAACAAGCCATCAAATTCTGATATTTATACGACAGAATACGCAACTTTTGTAAAAACTTTATTTAAATATGCTATTCCTGAAGGATTCAAATATTCGTTTTTCATCGAAGGTGGTGGATTAGCAATTGAAAATGCTCTAAAAACTGCTATGGATTGGAAAGTTAGAAAAAATTGGCTAAAAGGATTCACTACCGAAAAAGGTACAAAAATTCTACACTTTAAGCAAGCTTTCCACGGCAGAACAGGCTATACAATGTCATTGACAAATACTGATATAGTCAAAACTGCACTATTCCCTAAGTTTGATTGGCCCAGAGTTACAAATCCAAAAGTAACATTTCCATTGACTGAAGAAAATATTGCAAAAGTAATTGAATTAGAAAAACAATCTTTGGCTGAAATAAAAACCGCATTTATTAATCACAAAGACGATATCGCAGCCATAATTTTGGAACCAATCCAAGGCGAGGGCGGAGATAACCATTTTAGAAATGAATTCTTGCAAGAACTAAGAAAAATCGCAGATGAGAATGAAGCTCTTTTGATTTTTGATGAAGTGCAAACTGGTGTTGGACCAACAGGTACTTTCTGGGCTTTCGAACAAATGGAAGTAAAGCCAGATATATTTGCCTTTGGTAAAAAAATGCAAGTTTGTGGTATTATTGTAAGTGATAGAATTGATGATATCGAAGATAATGTATTCAAAAAATCAAGTAGAATCAACTCAACTTGGGGTGGCGGTTTGGCTGATATGATTAGAGCCACAAAATATATCGAAATCATCTATGAAGAAAATATGTTAGCAAATGCGAAAACAGTCGGAACTCATTTGCAAAATAAATTACAAGAAGTGAGTGAAACTTTTGATGGGATAATCTCAAACCCAAGAGGTAGAGGTTTATTCCGTGCTTTTGATATTCAAAAAGACAAAAGAAAAGCTTTCTTAGATAATTGCTACAAAAATGGATTAATTATATTGGGTTCTGGAGAACAATCTGTAAGATTTAGACCGGCACTAAACTTGACTATCGACCAGGTAAACGAAGGAGTCGAAATCATAACAAAGTCACTCAAAGAAATATAAATCAAAGATATTTTTCTTTATAATTATTTATAAAATATTAGAGCAAGGGGCTGCAACTCCTTGTTCTTTTTTTTTAGTTATTTTGCTAAGTTGCTTAGTTATTGCCTGTAAATAAAGACTTAAAGACGTGACCTGCCATTGCTGGATTTTCTTTTAAACGGCGAGTAGAATATCCATACCAGTCTTTACCGAATGGAACATATATTCTTACATTATGCCCTTTTTTGAGTAAATCGTCTCTTCTATTTTCTCTAACTCCCAATAGCATTTGGAACTCATATCTTGTTGTTTCGATGTTTTTTTCACGTATTTGATTTTCTGCATATAAAATCAAGTCTTCATCGTGAGTTGCAATTCCAAGATTAGTAGTATTTTCGATTAAAAAATCAAAAAGTTTTTTGAAGTTATCTTTGATTTGTTCTTTGTCTTTATATGCAATCTCAGAACTTTCTACATATATACCTTTGCATAATCTTACATTTGGTTTGTATGATTTTAGATTTACAATATCGTCAAAACTTCTTTTCATATACGCTTGAATTACAAATCCAATATTATCAAGACCAGAGTCTCTAAGGTCAGTATATAATTTAAGAGTTAAATCTGTATAAGGTGAGTTTTCCATATCTAACCTAACCAAAATTCCATAATTATTTGCCAAAGTTACAACTTCTTTAATATTTTCATAAGCAAAAGTATAATCAATACCGAGACCTTGTGAAGTGGGTTTGATAGAAAGATATGAATCCAAATTATCTTGATGAATTTTTTCTATTACCTTCAAACTTAATTTCTTTTCATTCAAAGATATTTTTTTACTTTGAACAAATTCGCCCAGAACATCAATAGTTGTTTTGCCACCTAATTTGGCAAAATCTTTTGCTACTGTAACTGCATCTTTTAATTCACTTCCAGCTATGTATTTTTTGGCAAATAGATACACTAATGGCTTGGGTAATAAAGGAAGAATCGTTACTATTAATTTATTTAACATTTTCTTAAAATTAAAATTGTATCTATAATAATGCTTAAAGGTAATCTAAGTATAAAAAATAAAAAGCCGTGTTTATTAAGTGAAATAAACACGGCTTTTAAAAAAAATTAGTGTAAAAGTAAATAATATTAGTTCAAATAATATTAATTTATTTTACAATCTTTAAATTCTGTAAAGATTTGAACTCACCATAATTAATTACTACGAAATAATTACCTTGAGAAATGCCATTTAAGTTCATTTCATATTGATTATTTCCTGTAACAAAACCATTTAATTTAATATTTCCAATTTGATTACCTGTCAAATCAAATATCTCCAAACTAAGTGGACTATTATTAAAATTGGAGTTAATATAATAATATATAACTATTTTGTCATTCGCAGGATTAGGGCTTATACTGTTGATTTTTAATACATTATCATTGAATATACCATCTTCTACTGATAAAGGACAATCATAAACAATAAACGGTCCTTCTTCTGCCAAAATTGTATTTTCATCTTCAACTGGAGTAATCCATACGTATCCTTCTTGTGTAGGAATTAGTGAAGTACTATTATTTTTCCACTCAAAACTATATTCTTCTGGTTTCAATGCAGCTAGAGTTACCCTTCTAGAAGTTTTTTTGCCATCATTTGAGTACCAAATATGATATCCATTTACAAATTGTGCACTTAACCAATAAGTGAAATTAGGATTTGGTGTACAAACGTAACCACCTGTTTTGGGTGAATCAAATTGTGCAGTTTCTTTACCTAATTCAAATGTAACTTCATCAAAAATTTGGTTATCATTGACGTCAGTTATTCTCAATTTAGCTGTTTTGGTAGCAACATCAGGGAAATTAATTGTATCTCCTAATATTAGTGTATTAGAAATTTTATTAGACCAAGTATTTCCGTTATCTACTGAATATTCAACATTCACATTTGAAACATTTGATTTACTCCATTTTGCATTAAAAGGAAAAGTATAACCTACTTTTTGACCATTAACTGGAGCAGTAATAGTAATTTTTTTCTGAATAATTTCAAAAGGTAGAATACTAATATCCACTAAATCTGGATTTGTAACATCTTCAATTTTTATAAATGCATTTGTAGAGGCAACATCTGGAGTAGTCCAGCTGTGAGTAGAGTCATTAATTGCAGATCTATCACCAACTATTTCAACCCAATTATTTCCGCCATCGATAGAATAATATATTTTAATTCTATTTACTTTCTCAACATTCCAACCAATATTATAAGGTTTGCCAGCTAACAATCTTTCACTTCCAATAGGGTAAGTTAAATGTAAAGTTGGTTCTGTTGGGATTGGCATACATTGAGTACGAACTTTTTCGGCTGCGCCTCTGATACGTTTTTTCACCTCAGGATGAAATTTATAAACAATACTTCCACCAATATGGCAATAACTCATTATATCACCATCTAACTTTGGCTTTTTACCAGATTTTTGACAAGCATCTTTTGCTAAGTCTGGTTCAGTTGTTTGAGTAACACAAGTATCTAAGTTTGGTTGAAAATGACAATTGTGAGTATGAGGAGAACTAAAATTGTGTCCTATTTCGTGAACAAATACCTGTAAATCTTGTAAATAATTAAATGTTGGCATTACACCACTACCATTAACACCAACAGCAGAGTAACCCATATTTCTATCACATAATACTCCTATATAAGGAGCTCCAGACATTGCAATTCCTAATACTTGTGCACCAATAGGTTGACTCCTTACATTAGAAAACAACGTTACCAAACTACGGTTAATATTATTTCTATTAGACCAAGCTTGTGGCATTCTATTTAATTTATCACTAAGGTCATTTCTTCTGATATCATAATATTGGTCATAACTAATATCTGCATTAAAGATAATAGTATCAAGTCTTAACGTTACGTTTACTTCTCTTTGATATATTCTTGACCCCATTGCTACAATCTTATTCATATATAGCAAACCAGCTGCGATTGCTTGTTGATTATCTGCATCATCTAAAATTTCCACATCATTTTGTTTTTTCTTAAACATAAAGAAATAAACAAAGTCAGACTCCAATGCCAAAGTACATTCTAAAATAGAAGTTGCTTGGATATTACCATTTTTATCTAATTTAATTCTTCGTACATCTTCTTCTGTCGGAGCTCCAAAGCTATCGTAATTTTGTTTATCACTTGTTCCACAATATTGAGTTATGCCATTTGCATTCATACTTTCTTCAACAGTTGTTGGTAAGATTGTATATAAATCTTTAACTTTATCTTCTAATAATAAATTTTGTCCTACATTAAATGTATTTCCAAATCCATTTTGAATTATTCCGTCCAAACCTTTTTCAGAAACATTCAAGAACACATCACTCTCAGAATCACCATCGATTGTACCGTAAAATGTCATAAATTCTGGCAATTTATAGTCAATTGCTTTACCTTTATATAATACTGATATTTTTGTTCTTTTGTCTATTGCTGGCTTAGCATAATATAATCTTAAATTACCAGTTTGATTTTTGCCAATTGGGAAATTTTCTAAATAAATTGATGTTTTACCTTTAAAAGCTTCCACCAAATTATTTGTATTCAATGTAAAATCAACCCTATTATTCAAACTTTGAGTTGATATTTTTTTGTTAGAATACATTATATTTTCTAAATCTTTTGGCAATTTAGTAATAGTCAAAAAATCATTAGTATTGACTCTACTTAAATTTTCAGACATATTTTCAGATGAATTAGAATATGCTATTTCATTTGAAAAAACAGTCGTAGCTAAAAATACTAAGAGCAAAAGCTTAATTTGTATATTATTGATATTCATTTATACCTCTTTATTTATTAATAATTATAATTTAATTTAAAATTTCTTTTTTAATTTACTTGATCTATTTAAAAAATATTGTACTTTTGATTAATAATCTCAACAATATCATTGTGTACTAAATTTACATCTTTGGTACCATCTATGGTAATAACTCTATCTTTATTTTTAATTGCAATCTCTTCAAATCCATTGATTACATTATTATAAAATTCTAATCCTGAGTTTTCAATTCTATCTTTTTGTAATGTTATTCTTCTAAGGTTGGAAGTATTCATATTGATTTTAAGATAAAATGTAATATCTGGGATAATATTTTGAGTTGCAAACATATTGCAACTATTTATAAAATCTAAATCTATACCTCTACCATAACCTTGATAAGCAATAGTTGAGTCAAAAAATCTATCAATTAAAACTATTTCGCCTTTATCGATAGCAGGAATTATTACATTTTGCGTCAGATAAGCTCTCGCAGATTCAAATAACAACAATTCAGTTTCTGAATTGATATTATAATCTTTATTGAGCAATATCTCTCTAATATTTTCTGATAATTGGCTGCCACCAGGTTCTCTTAGAGTAACTACTTTGTGATTATTAACTTCTAATTTTTCTTTCAGTAGTTGTATTTGTGTGCTTTTACCAGAGCCGTCAATACCTTCAAAGGAAATAAACATTATATTCTAATTAGTATAAATTTGTGTATAAATTTGTAGTAAATCAGTTAAATATATAAAAATTCAATTTTTTATAAGCTTTAAATTACGACTTATTTTTTAATAATTATTAAATTTCTGTTAGAAATTAAATTATCTTTTTTGATACTAATTATATAACTACCTTGTGATATGTCGTTTATATCTAATTCTATTGTTTTGTTTTGAGTCAAATTCTCAATCGAAATTTCTTTGATAACACTACCATTAATACTTAATATTTGTAAAGTAACGTCATTCAATGTGTTTTCGGTATTATTAATAATATTTACGTTTACTTTATCTGTTGCTGGATTTGGATTAATCAAATCTATGTAAAGTTTATTTTGTCCATTATTTTGATTTGTGCCATTAAACAAGTCATTTTCGACAGAAAGTGCAACACAATTTTCGATTATGAATGGACCTTCTAATCCAATAACAACATCATTATCACTAAATAAAGTTGCACGTAAATATGCTGAATCGGTAATAATTACATTACTCATTTTCCAAATATGTGTTCCAAATTTAGCTGAATCTAAAAATCCAATGTGTGTTCTTCTCCAAGTTTTTTGATTATTATAAGAAATCCACAATACAATTTTATCTATATATTTTGGTGTAAATAATATTTGCAATGTCTTATTTGTATCGCAAATAATTGTTTCAGTATTTGGAGTTAAAAAATCAATATTTTCTTTGCCAAGTTTAAATTTCACTGCAGCAAATATTGTGTTATCATTTATGCTTTCTAATCTTAATACTGCTTCATTTGTTACTATATCTGGGAAATTATATACACTACTAACTAAATTCTCATTATCTTTTATTACACTAAAACTATTTCCACCATCTAAAGACAACAATAATCTCACATTTTCTACAGCATTTTTTGACCACTGAATATTTACATCACTCAAAAATCCAATTTCGTCACCTTCTTCTGGATACAAGAAATAAATTTCTTTCTTTTGAATTTCAAATGGCAATATACTAACATCATTTACATTAGGATTAGTAATGTCTTCAATTTTAATTAGTGCATTTTTTGTAGTAACTTCTGGCGTCTTCCATTGAAAAATCGAATCACTAACTGCACTAATATCATTAGTTACATTTTCCCAAATCTTACCACCATCACTTGAGAAACTAATCTTCAATCTATTTACATTAAAAACATTCCAAGCTATATTTATAACTTGACCAGCAATATATTTTTCTTGACCTTTCGGTTCAACTAATTGTAAAGTTGGGATTGTTGGATTGCTAACACAATTATTTTTAGCTTTAGCAGCTGCAGCTCTTATTAATTCTTTTATTCTTGGGTGAAACTTAAGTATCGAACCACCACCCAAAAAGCAATAGCTCATAATATCGCCATCTAATTTAATTTTTTGTAGACTACCATCATTGATACAAGCATCAGTGTTTGGGTTAGTTTCTTGAGTCATACAAGTATCAATTTGAGGCTGAAAATAACAATTATGAGTATGTGGCGAACTAAAATTATGACCTAATTCGTGAGCCGTAACATTCACATCAGTTGTAAAATTCATTGTCGGATAAGCAAATGAGCCGATAATACCCAAAGCATTAAATCCTAGATTAGAACTGCATAATACTCCTGTCTTTGGAGAACCAACATAAGCAATCCCTGCAATCGTAGAATTTGCTGGTTGAGCTCTTAAATTTGTAAATAAAGAAACAACAGACCTTTTTACACTACTTCTATTAGCCCATGCATTTCTCATTCTACCTAATTTTACAGATAAATCCCTGTTAAATACACTTCTATAGGGGTCTTTGCTTGAATCAGCATAAAAGTCTATATTACCAATTTTTAGAGTAATATTCAATTCTCTTCTATAAACCAAAGATGACATTGACATCACTTGAATCATATATTCAGTACCTCTTGTTATGGCTTGCTGATTATCTACTTGGTCAAGTCTATTGGTATTTCTTTTGAATAACAGAAAATACTCGAAGTTGGCTTCCATTGCGATTGTTGCTTCTAATATTTCTGTTGCTTGTACATTATTTTTCTTATTATTAGAATTATTAGAATTATCTAAATCGTCTTTGAATTCTTCAAGGAATTTTTCACCATAACCATTAGGATTTTGTTCTTTGTCGCTTACACCACAAGGTTTTGTAACTCCCAAACTATGCTCTAAACTTGCTCTATCACTCAATGACAAAGTATGAAGATTATCTAATGAATGAGGTGTGGAAGTGACATTGGAATTAGAATTTGAGTTGTTTTCAGTATTTTGTTTTTCACCTTGTTGGCTTGATGTTTTATCTGTTTTTTCTATAAATTTATTTAATTCAATAATATTTTGTTCAACTATTAAATTTTTACCTAAATTATACTGTTTACCATAACCGGTTTGGACAATACCGCTAATAGAATTATTAGTAACGATAAGCATTACATCACTTTCATTGTCGCCATCAATTGTACCGGAATAAATCTTAAAATCAGGAATTGGTGCCTGAGTAACTTTACCATTATAATGTATATTGATTTTGGTATTTTCATCAACCGCAGGATTAGAATAATATAATCTTAGATTACCAAATTGATTATTTCCTACTGGGAAATTCTCAAGATATAAGTCAGAGTTATTAACGAAAGCAGTTTTAAATAAATTATTTTCGATTATAAAGTCGATCTCTTCATTTTTTGATTTTGAACTTATATTATTATTCTTGCTATTTATAAAAGAATTGTCCATATTAACCACAGTCATAAACTGACTCGAATTAACTCTTTTTAGCTCTGTTGAATTTAATAAATTATAATTTTTAGTTTCTAATAAAAATAAGGATGTAAGCAAGAATAAGAATGTTTTAATCTTATTTTGTTTTACTAAATATTGAAAATTAGTTAATTCTTTTGAAAATAAAAATTTCATAGTGCCCGTAAGAAATATTATATTTGAAAATAGCCCTTTAATAATAGACGCATTTTGTTCACAAATAGTTACATAATATAATCAAATAGTTACATAATTCACCTGAAAAAGTCTAAGTAAAATTCAAAATGTATGATTTCTAACTATTTTTAGCTGTTTTTTTGGATTAAAACAGTAATTTCTCCCTTAACAAATTCTTTTTCTAAATATATTTCTAACACTTCTTTTACTGTGCCTCTTGTATATTCTTCGTATATTTTTGTAATTTCACGAGAAACACAAATTTTCCATTCTGAATATTCCAATTCATTAAGTTCCTTTAATAGTTTGATTATTCTGTGTGGAGATTCATATAGAATTATAGTTATATCATAATTAGATAATGACTTTAGGAATGTTTGGCGTCCTTTTTTTTGAGGTGGGAAGCCAAAAAATATAAATTTATCTGTATCTAATCCACTTGCTGCAAGTGCTGTTACAAATGCAGTTGGTCCGGGCAATGAAATAATAGGTATATTATTGCTGATTGCTTCTTTTAATAATATCGACCCAGGGTCGGAGATAGTAGGAGTGCCGGCATCACTAACTAAGCCGATATTTTCACCACTTAAGATTTTTTCAATAATTTGATTCACTCTTGACTTTTCATTAAAACTATGATAACTGAGTAGTTTCTTTTTTATATCTAAGTGTTGCAGTAATCTTGAGGTAACTCTTGTGTCTTCACATAATAAAACATCTATCTCACTCAATATTCTAATCGCTCTAAGTGTTATATCTTCAAGGTTTCCTATTGGTGTGGGTATAATATAGATTGCACCAATATTATTATTTTTATCATTAATTTTAATAATATTACCATTCCCTTCACTACTTTCTTTATAAATATCTTTATTAATTTCTTTACTGAATTTTTTCATAATGTATTCTTTTGAATTTGTCTTTTAACAGACTTCTTATCTCGTCTTTTATCTATAAAAAATCCTTTCAACAAATCAGAACAATCTTTTTCCAATATACCAAATATTAATTCGCATTGATGATTTAGCTTAGGATTTTGCAATATATTTAGTACAGAGCCAGCCGCCCCTGATTTTGGGTCTTTTGTACCAATTACTACTGTCTTTATTTTGGAATGAATTATTGCGCCAGCACACATAGAGCAAGGCTCTAATGTAGAATATAAAGTCAAGTCTAAATCAATATCTGTTAAATACTTAATCTTGAGCTTTTTAATTGCTTTATTAATTACATTCATTTCAGAATGAAAAGTAATATTTTGATTTTTTTCGACTAAATTATGAGATTTTGCAATTACTTTTTGTGTTTGGTTATTTACAAGAACCGCTCCAATTGGTACTTCTTGTTTATCATAAGCTTTTTTAGCTTCTGATATTGCAATTTTCATAAATTTAGTGTGGTTCACTTGTTGTATTTTTGGATTAAAATTAAGAAATAAAATGAGTAATATTTATATATTTTGCTAAATAGGTATTTTGATTTTTACTTCAGTAGATTCATTAATTTTACTATTAATCATAATTTCACCCTTCAATAAATTAATAGAATCTTTGATTATAGACATACCTAAACCAGTCCCCTCTATAGCACCAATATTCTTACCTCTATAAAAGGGTTCAAATATATTTTTCAAATCTTCATCAGAAATTCCAATTCCACTATCTTTTATACCAATATATAAAAATGTATCATTATCTTTCATTGTAAAGCAATCAAACTTTATATCTGAATCTGCTGGTGAATATTTGACTGCATTGGTCAAAACATTATTGATAATATAATGGAGCACTTTTGGTTCGATTTTTACATTCAAATCTTCAAAATTAGTGATAATATTATGTTTGAAATTTTTGATTAACTTAGTTTCTTCGCAAATAGAATTACAAAAATCTTTTATATTTCTATTCTCAAATTCTAACTGAAAATTAAGATTATTTTCTCTTGATATTTTCAGAACATCTTCCAAGAGATTTGTCATTCTTTCGATTGAATTATTAATTTGTATAGTGTATTTATTAATGTTTGCATAATCACTTTTCTCTGCATATTTTTCAATTAAATAAGAAGAATTGGCAATCGCTGTGAGTGGAGTTCTATATTCGTGGGAAATCATAGATACAAATCTGGTTTTTAACTCAGTCAATTCTTTTTGTTTTTGTAGAGAGTCAGATAAAAAGTTTTGAGTTACTAATAATTCATTTTCTGCAGTTTCTCTTTGAATTATTTCATTTTTTAGAGCATTATTTTTACCTTCCAAACTCTCAGCCATTTGATTAAAAAGTATTGTCAAATTACCAAGTTCGTCTTCATATTTATATTCAACCCTTTGTGTCAGATCTCCTTCTGCTAATTTTCTAATTCCAACTTTCAATAATACTAATTGTCTAAGTATTAAATTGTTGAATAAAATAATCATAAATATACCAGCACCGAGAAAAACAACAACAAATATAGTTATTGAATTTTTTGTATTGTTTATATAATAATGTATATAATCAATAGAAAGACCGACCGTTAAATTTGCAATTATTTTGCCATTTTTCGTAATCGAACTTGACCTAATGAGAAATTTTTCATCAGATGTAATAAAATTTGTGTCTATGTTTAATCTTGGTAAGTATTTATTTACTAACTTAATATTGTCGGATTTTAAGACTGTATTATCAGGTGCAGCAAGTGAAAAAAACACAATATCATTGTTTAATTTAATTGGAGATAATGCTAATTCTAACTCTTCATCATGTTTATTTATCAAAATATTTGGAAGTACAGCTTTGTTTATATCAACTATTATATCTAATCTTCTATTTGCCAAAATAAGTTGATTCTCAAAACTCCTCATCGGAAAATAAGTATAAGTAAGAACAGCAATGACAAATAACAAACCGAATAAGAATATGCTTAGTTTCCAAGATAATGATAAATTAAAGAAGTATTTTTTGAATTTTTGCACCATTTTGCACTTATAAATGATTTTATTTTGATTATATTCAATTTTATTTTATAGTATTTTTTTTATTTATTAAAAATATTACAAAAAAGAAGTGTAAAATATAAATTATTTTATAAATATAATTGAAAAGTAAAATATTTTTTATTAAAATAAGGATTGTAATGTTATTCAACAAAGGGCAAAACAACGATTAAATTATTAATTAACATTACAATTGATTATGATGCAGAATTGATTCAAGTTGTTTCTCACTTACCCCAAATTTACCAAGATTACCCTCATCAAATTCTCTATTACCATGGAAATCAGAGCCACCAGTTTCTAACAGCCAATATTGAGAGGCGATGGACTTATAGTGATTAATTTGATTATTATTATTATAAAAAATTACACAGCTAAATATCCACCATCTACAGGATAATATGCCCCGGTAACAAAAGATGAAGCTTCTGAGCTAAGCCATAATACTAATTCTGCTATCTCTTCTGGCTGACCTAATCTTCCGATTGGGTGTTTTGTTGTTAAAAAGTCTAATACGTCTTCTGACATATCACTAAGCAATGGAGTGCGAATAAACGCAGGACCTATACAATTAATTCTAATATTTTGTGTACCATATTCTACAGCAGCATTTTGAGTCAGTCCAATAATAGCGTGTTTAGCAGTTACATAAGCCGAAGCTGTCGCAAAAGCTACGGAACTTAATATAGAACCCATATTAACAATAGAACCACCACCATTTTTCAACATAACGGGGATTTGATACTTCATACAATAGAAAACTGAATTTAAATTTGTATCAATTACTTTATGCCAACCTTCGATACTATAATCTGCAACCATATTAGACTCACCGCTAATACCAGCATTATTACAAGCGAAATCTAATTTACCAAATTTTTCAATTGTAAAATCAACCATTTTTTTACAATCATCACTCTTAGAGACATCGGTTAAAACGAATTCTGAAATTCCGCCGTTCAAATTTATTTCTTCGACAACTGCATTCCCATTTTTTTCATTGTAATCAGAAACTACTACTTTAGCACCATTATAAGCATAATATAGTGCGGTAGAACGACCAATACCAGAACCACCACCAGTAACTAATGCTACTTTACCATTGAAATTATATTTAGCGATACTCATAATTTAACTCCTCGTAATTTAACCCGTCATAATTTAACTTGTCATAATTTAACTACATAAAAAAATATTACTATAGTACCATTGAGTAAAACAAGACAAATTTATTGCATTCAAAGATAAATAAAGACTTTATTTAAAATTATTTTATAAATATGTTATTATGCAATTTGGAAAAATTACATTCAGATGTGAAAAGTTTCAATTGAACTATAATTATTACAATTGATTATGATGCAGAATTGATTCAAGTTGTTTCTCACTTACCCCAAATTTACCAAGATTACCCTCATCAAATTCTCTATTACCATGGAAATCAGAGCCACCAGTTTCTAAAAGCCAATATTGAGAAGCGATTGACTTATAGTGATTAATTTGATTATTATTATGTGAAGGGTGATAAACTTCTATTCCGTCCAGACCAGAGTCTATTAACTTGTACAAAAATGGAGGTTGGAACCAATTTGCTGGGTGGGCGAGTACAGCAACACCGCCAGATTTATTTATTATATCAATTGCCTTAGTTACAAGGATATCTGATTTGTAAATATAAGCTGGCATATCCTCTGCCAAATACATATAAAATGCTTCTTTTATCGTTCTTACAAATCCTTTTTCGACTAACATCGACGCTATATGTGGGCGAGTAATCGGAACATCTCCTGTTCTGAGCAATAATTCATCAAAATCTAAAGGAATTTTGAGTGCATTTAATTTCTCTAATATCTTGAAAGCTCTATCTTTGCGGTATTCTTTTTGTTCAGCCAAAAATACTTTTAGTTCAGGATTATCAATATCAATATTATAACCAAGAATATGTATATTTGTTCTATTTTCGTAGCACGATACTTCAATACCTTTAATTACTTTTATGCCTATCTTATCTGCCAAGCCAAGGGCAACTCTACATCCGTCTGTTGTATCGTGGTCGGTTATACTAATTGCTTGAAGTCCCGCATTTTTGGCGCGAGTCAATAGTTCTTCAGGAGAATAAATTCCATCGGAATAGTATGTATGGCTATGTAAATCAGCATAAATCATTTGAATTGTAATCCATTTTTATTTTTAATTTCTTTCTAAATCGAATTGATATTTTTGAAGTTAATCATTTTAATTAATAATTATCTTTAATAATTTTCATTAATATACTTCAATAAATTATCAATATCAATCAAATCTCTTTGTCCAGTTCTTCTATTTTTGATTTCAATTTGATTGTTAATCACATTTTTGGCGCCAACAACTATTTGAAATGGTAAACCAATTAAGTCAGCATCATTAAATTTGACACCAATTCTTTCATCTCTATCATCATACAATACATCAAATCCATTTGATTCTAATTCGGCATATAATTTTTCGGATATTTCTTTTACTTTTGGTTCATTTTTGGCTGGTAATTCAATTAAATGAATATCAAAAGGTGTTAGTGCTTTATTCCAAATAATCCCACTATCGTCATTATTTTGTTCGATATAACAAGCGATAACCCTTTCTACTCCAATCCCATAACTTCCCATTATTATTGGCTGTCTTTTGCCGTCTTTATCCAAAAATTCTGCATTCAATGCTTCAGAATATTTTGTACCTAATTTAAATATATGTCCTAATTCAATTGCCTTAACAACTCTCAGAGCTTCCCCAGTTTTGACATCTAATTCGCCATCTAAAACTGTTCTGAAATCAGCAAATTCTTTGATTTCAGCGTCTCTTCCCAAATCAATATTTCTATAATGGTATCCATCTTGATTAGCTCCACTCACCATTCCATTTGCACCATTCAATAACATATCAGCATAAACTTCAATTTTAATTTTTAAGTTTATTGGACCAATTGAGCCACCATTCGCGCCAGTATTTATAATCAGCTCTTCACCTGTGGCTGGTCTGTAGTTATTAGTACCAAAAAACGAACTAAGCTTAGTTTCATTCAATTCATCATTACCACGCATCAAAATTAATACTGGCTTTTCGTCAATCATATATACAACTGACTTCGCACATCTATTAACATCTATTTTGTGCATTTCCACCAATTCATTTATAGTTTTTGCCTTTGGTGTTGCAAATAATTCAATTTCATCATTTGATTCAATTCGACCAACAGGAGATACGTTTGATCTTGCTACCTCTACATTTGCAGAGTAACTAAAACTATCTGTAATTGCACAAGTATCTTCGCCTGCTTCAGACTCAACCATAAATTCTTGAGATTGTTTTCCACCCATTGCACCACTCGAAGCACCAACAACAAAAAACTTAATTCCACAACTATTAAATATAGCAATATAAGCTTCAAAATGCTTTTGATAACTATCGTCTAATCCTTCCCAACAATTATCTAATGAATAAGAGTCTTTCATCAAAAATTGTCTACCACGTAAAACCCCGCCTTTGGGACGTGGTTCATTTCTAAATTTATTTTGTATCTGATACCAAATTTGAGGTAAATCTTTATAAGAATTTATATGTTGTTTGGCGTGAAAAGTTATAATTTCTTCGTGAGTTGGGGCAAGTACTAGACCATCACGGTTTTTGATGTGAAACATCACCTCACCCATTGCTTCCACTCTATTTGTTGCTTCCCATAATTCTATAGGATTTAGAGCTGGCAACAAAAATTCCTGTCCACCAATTTCATTCAATTCACTTCTAAGGATATTCATCACTTTATTTAATACTCTATACCCAACCGGCAACCAAGAAAAAATGCCAGCACCAATTTGCCGTATCAAACCAGCACGTAGCATAAGAATATGTGAGGTAATAACTGCATCATTTGGAGTTTCTTTGAGTGTAGGTAAAAAATACTTGTCTTGTCTCATCTTTAGTAATCTTTTTAGTAATCTATAGAAATAATAAATTATTATGTTTAAATATAAATTCATTAAACGAAACTAACTAAAATTATTTGTTTTTAAATTAAATAAACTCTATTTAAGTATAAATAGAAAAATTGTATCGAATAATTAATAACTCATTTTTTAAAAGTGTGGTAATTATTAGGAATATTTCTTATCAATTACCTACACTTTTAAGTGTGGGATTAAACTCTATTATTTCCTCTTTGGTTTTAACCTAACCTCTTCTTATTTCTCTGTCCAACGGATGCTTACAATGACTTCGTTTTTTCTACCAATAAATTGATAAGGGGCGTTGTAACCCAAAAAGCGGAAATTACCGAAATACTCGATTCCGTTTGCTTTTAGTGTGTTTTTTAATTGGGATGTGTATGATTTAATGTCTTCATCGGTAGCGTAACCGCCAAAGCGAACGGCTGCTACATATTCATCGTTTGTGGTTTGTATGTTGATTTTTGAATCGTTAGGTTTCGGCAAATTATCTTTATTATAGACTGCAGGCATAACAAAACTAATAGTTGAGAGCGAATCATTGATGTCCATGTGAACAGGAGTTGTCATCGCAATGCTTTTATTGGATTTATTCCCACCAAAAATAAAAGCTGCCAATTTTCTAAATCCTGAAGTCGCTACTTCATTATAGGTTTTGGCTTTCATCGAAATGGTTGCCATCGTAACCGAAGGATATAAGCGAATTTCATAATCTTTTTCAGTTTTAATAACTCTATAAGATTGGGTTTCTGTGCTTGCCATATTAAAATATATTTGAGAAATTATCAATAAAATAATAAAAATTGCAACAATTATTAACGCTATTTTCATTTTGAACTATTTGATTTTTAGCAGTTGCTAAGTGTATAAATTTGAGTGAATTTGAAAAATAAGAATAAATTTTAGTAATAGTTTACATACTATACACGGACAATACATAATTTCGTGCATTGAATGTATTTTTCTTCTCTCAAAAAAACAATAAAAAGTATTTTGGAATACCCACTCGGGTCGCTATAAAATATCGGATTTTCCCAAAACCAGCATAGTTGCTAATAAAAATCTGGTCTATCGGGTCAAGATTAAATCACCTCACTACCCTCGTATCATAGCCGAAATCTCCGAAAGATAGGTGATTACCTATTAATTTGAAATGAAGTGATGGGTGATTAGAATTAGTTTTTAATAATTCAAAATTGCGGTCGGCAAGCAACTTGATATTTTGTGGTAATTTTGCGAAGTTGTCCCAAAAAGATTTGCTCGTAAAGTGACTCATAGTGAGTTTACATTATCATTTTTAAGATCTAATAAAGCATTATTAGCTAAATTTTCTAAATTCTGATTTAAGCTATCTTTTTTGATTTTTTCATCCCAAATATTATTTTCATATTCAGCGATCCACTTGTTTAAAATTGAAAACTCTTCTAATGTTAATTTTTCAATTTTCTTTTCAATTTCTAAAATTGTACTATTCATAACCTTGATTTAATTTTATTATTTATTCAAAAAATTTAACGTTAGAAAAATAATTCTATTTTAATTAAACTTTAAATCTACGTGCTACTCTCGTATTATAACCGAAATCGCCGAAAGATAGGTGTTAATATACTTCATCGTGAGAGCCAAGATCTACTAAAACTATGTGAACTTCATTTTCGATTTCAATAAATTCAAAAATTATTCTGCAATCATATCCGCAACTGCAAGCATAAAGTCCATAAAGTTTGCCACTTAATTTGTGAGTTTGTAAGCCATTTTGGTAGGGGTTTTCAACTAATAAATTTAAAGATTCCTCAATTTTCTTTTTGAGTAATATATTGGATTTGGTAAATTTTTTAAATGCTTTTTTGAACGATGAAGATATTATTAATTTCATTTAAACTCTACCAAATTATTTCGTTTCAATCTCATTAATAAAATCTTTTACTTCAACTAATTTAAAGTTTCCATTATTAATTTCACTTTTGGCAATTAACCAATTATTGTAAATATCTTCTCTAAGCTTATCTTTCAGTTTATTTTGTAATATTTGCATCAACTCAAACTGTTCATCAATTGCTAAGGTATCAATATTTTCAACCAACTCATAAAATGACATTTTTCACCTCTTAAAATTATTTTATAACTAACGAATCAACACTTTTTTATTTTATTACTAATAAAAATCTGGTCTATCGCTTCAAGATTAAATCTTCGTGCAGTGCGTGTATCATAGCCAAAATCTCCGAAAGATAGGTGGTTGCCTAAACTTTGGTGATTATTTCATTATTTTAATATATTAATAAAAAGTATTTATATTTAAAACTTTAGACAATCCTATTTTGATTTGAAAAGGCTCTATTTCGTTAATAATTTCCAATTTTTCGTATTAATCTTTGATTTGAAATTGACCTAATTTGAAAGCAATCAGCAGATGATAATTTAATTAAATTGTTAATATTATTGGGTTGTATTTTGACCATCCAAGGTGAGGTAATGAATTTCTCTTTCCAGTCGGTAATTGGGACGATAATTTTTAAAGGTAGAATGCCCAAATTTCAGTTTGTTTCATAAAACAAATCCCCATCAATTGCAGTAAATTCAATAGAAGATTCATCTTCGTAATATGATTTTAATTCAATTGCACTTGCCAAAAGTTCATTTTTTTCTAAAATATTTTCATCAGTAATTGATTTTTTTAGTATTAAAAATCTTTTTTCAATTGGTAACTGTTTTAATTCATTAATTAACATTGCTTCAGTCATATTTCCTCCGAAAAATAATGTCGGAACTAACATATTTTTATTTTATTGCTAATAAATATCTGGTCTATCGGGTCAAGATTAAATCTCTCTGCAGTGCGTGTATCAAAGCCGAAATTACCGAAAGATAAGTGTATTACCTACGCCACCCTTCACCTCATTATCCATTTCGTGCGTACCACCAAATCCGTAGCGGTTATCTAACATACTATACGAAGTAAGGAACATTAGCTTTTTAAAATGCAGTTTGATTTTCAATATATAATGCTTTTAAAATATTAGAAAGTCTTTTTAGATCGTAACCAACAGAATTATCGTAATCTGTTAACTTATAAATTTCTGATAAATCATCCGATAGTTGTCCTTAGGTAATACTTTGAGGATCCTCGTAAGGATTATATATTTCTTCGTCTGCAAAATCCCAATAATAATCACTATGCAGTTCTATCTCATCGCCTTTACTTTCTTTTAATTTTGTCAATATATGAAATGTGAGTTTCATTAAGTGATCAATATTTACTTTCATTTTATTTTCCATTTAGAATTTTTTCAATATTATTTTTAAATATTTGAATTTCATTTGTTAAATGATTAATGCGTGTTTGAATAATTTTTTCTTTTACGATTTCACTCGGTTCATTTTTTAAATAACCTAAATTATCAAATTTCAAAGGATCTTTTATATAATTTGCAAGTTTTATTTCATGTTCTATAATTCGTCTCTTATATAATGCTATTGCTTTTAATTGTGAATTCGTTAATTTAGTTACACTCGCCACCACTTTCATTGCTTATAGAATTCATATTCTGTAGCTTGAGAACAGCATTAGATGAAGACCACAAACTATGTGCTTCTAAACCAAAACCCCCAGCAATAACTAAACTTGAACCTCCTAAAGTTTGGGCAACATAGTTGGGTTTGTGTAAGTGACGAAAGAACTAATCGAGTTAACAGTAAGGTTAATTTTAGAACATCAGTATTATCTTTGTAAGCAATAAAAAAAAATACCCTACAAATGCAGGGTATTTTTAAAAGTCAATTTGGTTAAATATTATAGTCATTTAACATTTAATTCTTAATTATTTTTAACTTATTTATCTTCTATCGCCCAATAATCTAAGTAAAAATATAAATAAATTTATAAAGTCAAGATATAATCTTAATGCCGCAATTATCGAAGTCTTTTTGGCAACTTCCTCACCGGCAGCTGCTGATAAATACATTTCTTTGATTTTTTGAGTATCATAAGCAGTCAAACCTGCAAATATCAACACACCCAAAAACGATATTGTTGTATAAAGCAAACTACTTTGCATAAATATATTTACAATCGAGGCTATAATAATACCAACTAAGCCCATAAACATAAAATTACCAACGCCAGACAAGTCTTTTTTTGTAAAATAACCAAAGGCACTCAATGCACCAAAACTTGCCGCGGTTATGAAAAATACGCTTGAAATAGACTCAAGTGTATATACAGCCAAAAGTGTAGATAAAACTATACCTTGTAAAAATGAATAACCAATGAATAAAAATGAAGCCGTAGTAGAAGACATCGTTTCTATTTTTGCTGAAAGATACCAAACCATACCTATCAATGCAAAAAATAAAAGATATATCATTCCACCCAATTGGTAAACCAAACCGCTATCATATACAAAATACGATGTAATACCAGTGATAGTTAATCCGCCAAACATCCAGCCATATACCTTAGACATAAAGGCATATTGGGCTTTATTAATTTTACTCACTGCATCTGAGACTTGCGAATGATTATTATTCAAAAAGTCATTTTGATTAGAACTTCCAAACATTTTAAATTTCCTTTTATTAATTATTAGTTAATAATACGTATATATAACACAAAAGTTTTAATTCAAATTGGCTTTTAATTCATTTACATTTTTAATTAAACTTTGTGTAATATCTTCAATTTTTAAAACCTCTGATTTAATTCCAGAATTAATAACTGCATTTGGCATCGATGGTGCCACAGCAGTTGTTGGGTCTTGTACATAGACCCTACCGCCAGACTTGACAATATAATCAGCACCAACAACACTATCTTTACCCAAACCAGTAAGACAAACACCAATACAAAACTGACCATAAGCATCTGCCATTGAGACAAATAAAGGGTCAGCGGCTGGTCTTACAAAGTTTTCTTTTGGACCATCATCTAAAATAATTTTATAATCAGGAGTGATTTTAATATGATGATCGCCAGGGGCTACATAGATTACACCTTTTTGGATTACATCATTATTTTGAGCTAATTTTACTTCTAAGTTTGTATCTCTTCCAAGTCTTTGAGCAAAAGTCTCTAACATCCACGGTGGACCGTGTTGTACAATAAAGATAGGTGCATCTAAATCTGAAGGCAAATCTTTGAGTAATGATATTAAAGTCGGAGGTCCTCCTGTGCTGGTTGCAATTGCAATAGCAGGAGTTTTTGGTTTTAAATTTCTTTTACTTTTAGAAACATTAGTTTTGATTTCTACAGTTGTATGGATTATTTTGTTAATTCCATCAGAAACCCTAGTAGCAAAATCATTTACATCTATGGGCTTTGCAATATAATCATCAGCACCAGACTCTAATGCATAATTTTTGGCACTATCTGTAACTAATGCAGTAACCATAATTATATAAGGAATTGGAGAAACAGTTTCTCTAATTCTTCTAATTAATTCTATACCGTCAATTTGTGGCATCATCCAATCTGTAACCACACATTCAAATTTTTGTGTTTTGAGTGCATTTAATGCTTCGGTAGCAGTTGAGCACATTGTTACATTAAAATTTATCTTGCTCAGTAGTCTTTTCATCAGGATGGAATTAGTCAACTCATCATCAACAACCAAAACATTATATATGTCAGACATAAATGAACCTATGTTAAACTAATTTATATAAATAGAAAATAAAGATTATAAGAATAAAATAATTATTTTTTAATTTCCAAACTTTTCTAAAATAAGGAATATTATGTTAATAACATTATTAAAATATAAAAAAATTAAAATACAAGTTAAAATACTTGAATTATGGATAAATTCTTGTAATCATTCTAGGAATTGGAATAACTTCTCTAATATGTTTGGCTCCCGTTATCCATTTCACAGTTCTCTCTACTCCCATACCAAATCCGCTATGAGGTACAGAACCGTATTTACGTAAGTCAAGATACCATTGGAAATCATCAAGTGGTAATTCTTCGTGTTCAATTCTTTGTCTCAATAATTCGTAATCGTCTTCCCTCTGACTTCCACCAATTAGTTCCCCTGCTCTTTCTGGACCCAACATATCCATAGCTCTAACTACTTTTGGATTGTCTGGATTGCGTTTCATATAGAATGCTTTTACTTCAGTTGGATAGTCATAAATAAAGCAAGGTTGGTCAAATTGCTCCATAATTGCTTCTTCTTGAATAGTTCCAAAGTCTTCACCCCAAGGGAAAGGTGTAATCTCAACATCTTGCCCATCAATTTTTTTGATAAGTGGAATATTATTTGCGTTTAACCAATCTACTGCCTGTGTGTAAGACATTCTTGGGAAATCTCCTACTACTTTTTCTAATTTAGTTATATCTCTTTCTAATGTTGCAAGTTCAGTTTGGCAATTTTTAAGTACAGTTTGAACTATATAAACAGTCATATCTTCAGCCAAATCCATATCATCATTTAGGTCAAAAAATGCCATTTCTGGCTCTACCATCCAAAATTCTGTTAAATGTTTACGGGTTTTAGATTGTTCTGCCCTAAATGCAGGTCCAAAAGTATATACCTTGCCGAGTGCCATAGCAGATGCTTCGGCATATAATTGACCCGATTGAGATAAATACGCTTTACCCAAATCAAAATATTCAGTTTCGAATAATGTAGAAGTACCTTCACACGCATTTGGTGTTAAAATTGGAGAGTCCATCAACCTAAATCCATTATTGTCTAAGAAATCTCTAATAGCCTTCATCACCACAGACCTAACTCTCATAATTGCGTGCTGTCTTGAAGAACGTAACCATAAGTGTCTGTTCTCCATCAAAAACGCATCACCGTGTTCTTTTGGAGTAATTGGATATTCACTTGTAATTTGATATATTTCTAAATTTGTAACATCTAATTCGTATCCACCAGGTGCTTTTTCATTTTTGACTACTTTACCTGTAACTGCAACAGATGACTCTTGTGTAAGGCTTTTTGTATTTTCGAACACTTCTTCACTTACATTATCTTTAAAAATTACGCATTGAGCGTTACCGGACCCATCTCTCAAAATCAAAAATTGTAATTTACCTTTTCCTCTTATGTTATAAACCCAACCTCTTAGAGTAACTACTTCATTTTCGAATTGACTTAAGTTTTCTATCGTTTTATATGTTTGATATCTTTTCATTGCTTTTAACTTTTAAATATAATTTGCGTATTAATTTTGGATATTTGACGTTTAAATTTAACAAAATAGTTTAATTCTTTTAAATAGTTTTGTTATAAACTTATTTGAATTTTACCTTCATTATAAATATGTACCAATATATTCATCAAAGTATTTCAAATTTTTCTAATCAAATATTCAAATAATAACTAATCTAACTAAAGAAAAATTTGACGATATTTAATTTATATAATTGTAATATTAACTCTAAATACAAATCAAATAGACAAATAACTCTACTCTATACCTCTTACAACCTCTTATTTTATCTTACTCCATCTTACTAAATATACTTGGCGGCAGCTTTTTCTAATCTGTCGTTAATTGCTTGTCCGATTGATACATCTGGAACTTTTTCTAATAAAATTAAATCCACATTTTCATTTTCTAATTCTCTTAAATAACTAAATAGATTTTTTGCTGCCTCCGTTAGATTAGAATTACTGCTCAATACTTTATTTGAAATGATATTATTATTTAGTGAATATTCTTTGTCAAAAGATAATATTGCTATTTTGATTTTAGGATTCACCACAATAGCTTGATTGTAATTTTCTGGAATATCCCCCAAAACACATTTGGTATTTGGCGAATAATGAGCTTTTAATCTCCCAGGGCTATCTAACTCTTTGTTGTTATGAGACTCTTCATTTATCTCTTCATTTGTCTCAACTTTGAACATAATTTCATTTGCAAATTCTCTTAATTTCTCAATATCAAAAGAACCTTTTCTATAAATTATGATTTTATCATTGTTGTCTTTATTTTCAATTTTATCAATTTTACCAAAACCAATTATTGTAGATTCTATACCTACCTCGGAGTTCCCACCGTCTAAAATATACTCAATTTTACCATTTAGATTATCCAAAACGTGTTTGGCACTTGTTGGGCTAATGTAACCAAAGGGATTAGCACTCGGAGCAACCAAAGGAAAGTCTAATATATTCAATAATTCTAAAGTAAGCTTGTGATTTGGTATTCTTACCGCCACCAAACTACTTCCGGCAGTTATTATATCATCTATTATGTCTTTTTTTTCTAATAAATATGTGATTGGACCAGGGGAGTATTTTTCTGCAATTTTAAATACAATTTCAGGAACATTTTTGCAATATTTATTAATTTCATCAATGGACTTAATATGAACTATAAGTGGATTAAATCTTGGTCTTTGTTTAGTTTCAAATACCTTGATTACTGCATTAATATCCAAAGCATTAGCTGCTAAGCCATAAACCGTTTCAGTTGGAATTGCCACCAATTGGGAAGAATCTAATGCTTTTTTGGCAATTTCTATATTTGTGATAATTGAAGTGATTTTTATTAATTTTAAGTATTCAAAATATTATAAATGCAAAAATAATACATTAGATTTAAATAATATTATTTGAATAATATTAAATTAAATTAAATAATCAAGACTAAATAAAATATAATAAAATATTATGAAGGTACTATACTAATAAAGAGTAATAAAATACATAAATTGTTTTATGTATGTTCACAAAAAACAATAAACTTATTTTATTATTTTAATTCTTATTAAATATATTATTTAAGTTTCATTTAATTTTTATTAGTCATTTTTTATTAGTCAATTATTAGAACAATTGTGTTTATTTATCTTTAATTAGATAGTCATAAAATAATAATTGAAATTTGAACTCATATAGTTAATAAAAATAATCGCACTAAAAATATTGTTATGAAACTATAATAGTAAAAATTAGTGTAAATTAAAATAAAGTAAAGTTATTAAGTAAAGCTTTAAAAGTAATTATATTTGATATTTTAAAAATACAACATAATATTTAATATACTTAATCCAATATTATTAAGATAAATATGCAAAATCCAAAAACAAACAATTTGATGAAAAAAGCCGTGATAATGGCAGGTGGGTTTGGTACAAGGTTACGTCCACTTACGATGGGTTTGCCCAAACCGATGGTACCTATCTCAAATAAACCAATGATGGAACATATTGTCAATTTATTAAAAAAGACGGGTATTAATGATATTATCGCTTTGTTATATTTCCAACCTGACAAAATAACAAATTATTTTGGTGATGGTAAAAATTTTGATGTTGCGATGAATTATGTTCACGCAGTTGCAGATTATGGGACTGCCGGTAGTGTCAAAAATGCTTACAAAGATTTGAACGAAAGATTTATAATTATTAGTGGTGATGTGCTTACTGATTTTGATTTGAACAAAGCTATAGAGTTTCATATCAACAAAAAATCTATGGCGACTATAATCCTAACAAGACACCAAACTCCCCTGCAGTATGGAATTGTAATTACAGATGAAGAAGATAAAATTGTCAGATTTTTGGAGAAACCCTCTTGGGGTCAAGTATTTTCGGATACAATTAATACCGGAATTTATATACTTGAGCCAGAAGTATTGGATTTGATACCATATCAAGAAGAATTTGATTTTAGTAAAGATTTATTTCCTACAATGTTAGCCAAAAATATGCCTTTGTTTGGCTATGTTTCTGAGGGATATTGGAGAGATGTTGGTAATTTGAATGAGTATAGAATTGGGCAACACGATTCGCTGGTCGGCAATGTACAAATAGCTAAATCTGGAAATACAGACGAAAATTACAATAATATCCTAAAAGGCAACAATGTAAAAATCGGTCAAGGGGTTACATTCGAAGGCAATGTTGTTTTGGGTGATAATGTAACAATAGAAGATAATTCTGTTATTATAAATAGTGTAATTGGTAATAATTCCATAATAGGGCACTTTGCAAATATCAATGAATCTACTCTATGGAATAATGTTACTGTTGGTGATTTTACGACTTTGAGTGATGATGTAATTTGTAATGATGTTACAATTGGCAGTCATACAAATATATTGGAAAATGTTTATATTGCAGATAATTGTAATATCGGTAATAAAACAGTTCTAAATAGCAATATCAAACTCTGGCCCTCAAAAGTTGTTCAAGATGGTGCAACTTTGAGTATATCTCTAATTCAAGAAGAAAAATGGTCAGGTGAATTATTTACAGATGCAAGAATTTCAGGCATCTCGAATATTGAAATAAATCCAGAATTTGGAGCAAAATTAGGTTCTGCTCTTGGCATGGCTTTAGGGCAAAATTCAAGATTATTGGCAAGTAGAGATGCCGATAACGTTTCAAGGATTATGAAACGCTCTATCACTGCTGGTCTTCTTTCGTTAGGAGTTCAGATAAATGACCTACAAACCACCTCAATTCCACAAACAAGACAAGAATTAAGGATTGGTAAATATGCTGGTGGATTTCACGTTAGAAAATCTCCTCGTAATCCTGAATTTACTGATATTATTATTTTTAGTAACGATGGTAGAGATATATCTGTTTCTGTTACAAAAAGTATAGAGAGATATTTCTTTGGCGAAGACATAAAAAGAGTCAGTGCAAATCAAGTAGGTAAAATTAAATATCCTGAAAGAACAAATGAAATTTATTATAATAGATATACTGGCGCAGTAAATTCAGAAATTATAAAAGAAAGTAATTTCAAAGTCCTGATGGACTATTCATTTGGTTTGGCTTCTACTATTTTCCCTTATATATTAGGCAAATTAAATATTAGAGCAATTTCTATCAATGATTTTGTTGATGCAAGTAGATTTCACCCAGACCCATTTATGAATACCAAAAGTGATGAAACTGGCAAGATTATGTCTTCGCTTGGATACCATTTGGGATTTAGATTAGAGGCAGGAGCCGAAAAAATTGCGGTAATTGATGATAAAGGTGCTTGGTTTTCACCAAATAGAATGTTATCTATAATTACTAAATTATTTTTGGAAACAAATAAACAAAGAGAGCCATACAAAATTGCGGCATCTATTACAGCTACAAATGAAATTGAACTTATAGCTGCTGACTATAATGTGGAAGTGGTAAGAGTCAAAAACTCACACTCTGGAATGATGGAAGCCACAAAAGATGAAAGTATTTTGTTTTTGGGTGGTGTTTATGGTGGGTATATTTTTTCTGAATTTTTACTAGCATCTGATGGAATGTTTACAGTCGGTAAGATATTAGAAATGTTAGCGATGACAAAATTAACTGTTGCCGAATTAGATGAAAAATTACCAAAAAGATACCAATGTATAGATTCGATAAATTGCTCTTGGGATAAAAGAGGTACATTATTAAGAAAAATAATGGAATATAGTGACAATTTGGAAAGACAACTTATTGAAGGTGTAAAGATATTTATTGATGATGATTCGGTGCTATTGATACCAGACAAAGAAACGTCATCTTTTTTGATTTATGCAGAAAGCCAAACTCAACAAAAAGCAAATGAAATTACAACTGAATACAAGGAATTATTAGATACTTGGATTAATAATATCCAACAATAAATATTCTAAGAAATATTAATAGCAAAAAATAATAATAAGCAAGATAAGAATTAATAAGTAAATAAAAAGTATATGAAAATTTCTGAAATCTTAGACCCAAAATGTGTTTTCTTTAGTATTAAATCAAAAGATAAATTTGAAATAATTTCAGAATTGGTAAATGAAGTATGTAAAGTAAATAATTTACCAGAAAAAGATAAAATCTATAATGAAGTAATCAAAAGAGAAAAGATTATGTCAACAGGTGTTGGTAAAGGCATTGCATTACCACACGCCAAAACAAGTTTTACTAAAAATATTTTTGCTGGGTTGGCTTTGGTTGATCCTATGATTGATTTTGAGTCACTTGATAATGAACCTGTAAATATAATCTTTTTGTTAATTGGTAGTGACGCTAATGTAGGGTTGCATCTAAGAGTATTAAGTAAAATATCAAGACTAATGAATAGTGATTCCTTTAGAAATCAGCTTTTGGAATGCACTAACCCGCAAGAAGTATTGGACTTGTTCCTTAAATATGAAGAGAAATTTTAGTATTGTATTTAGAGTTTTATTTGGATAAAATCTGAATATAACTTTTTATACTTTTTCGTTTTATTTCTAATTTTTTGAATTATTAAGAAATTATTTAATTTTTGTTGAAGTTATTAACAATTTCTTAATAAACATAACGTTTTTAGATAGAATTTACAATAAAATAAACTAATAATAAACTGTTTAGAATTACTTTAGTTAACTACCATAGAAAAGTTAGATAAAAGTTACAACTAAAATTAATTTGAAAAAATTAATTCAAATAATATATTAGGCATATTTATTGTTATATTTTTAATTCTATGGTCTATAAAATTACAAACAAAATTAAAATTAATTAGATAATTTGTTTGATTTAAATAGATCAACTTAAATTAATATTGTTCTACTAATTGAACTAAAATCAAGTGATTACACCAAACATAGCTTTTGAAAATGAGTTGTTCTTTCAATATTTGAGAGATCCTGATTCTGTAACTCCAGAATGGAAAGAGTATTTTGAGCGTATAAATGGAATTTCTGTTCATCCTCTACAAATCCAAAATTCCAATTCTGCCAACAGTCAAACTGGACAAACAAGAGATTATAGTAAGCCTTTGGGATATACTAATGGCACTAACAGCACTAATGGTAATACTTCTAATAATGGAAATCAGAATAATCAAAGTAATCAGAATAATCAGTCTGGACAATATCTTAAAGATGATATTATCAAATTAGCGGATTTTGAAACTTTGGAACCATTATCTTCTATTTCTGCAAAAATAGCAGAAAATATGGAAGAAAGTCTTTCGGTGCCGACTGCCACATCATTTAGGACAATCCCAGTTAAGGCATTAGATGAAAACAGAAGGATTATAAATAAGTATTTAGAAAAACAAAAAAGAAAAAAAGTATCTTTTTCACAAATTTTGCTTTGGGCGATTGTTAAAGCTTTAACTAAATACCCAAGAATGAATGATGCTTTTGCCAGAATTGAAGGCAAGCCGCATAGAAGAGTGCGTAACTCAGTTAACATTGGTGTTGCAATTGATATTACACGCAAAGATGGAACTAGAATTTTGATGGTACCGAATGTCAAAGATTCTCAAAAAATGTACTTTAATCAATTCATTGATTCTATAGAAAATTTGATTTTTAAAGCAAGAAACAATAAACTTACAATTGATGATTTAGATGGTACTACTGTATCTTTGACCAACCCTGGGATGTTGGGCACAATCGCATCTTCGCCAAGATTAATGAAAGGTCAAGGCTTAATACTTGCATCTGGCTCCATCGATTATCCGGTTGAGTTCCAATCAGTAAGACAAGATACATTAACAGATTTGGCATTGTCTAAGGTGATAACTATAACTTCTACCTATGACCACAGAATAATTCAAGGTGCTGAGTCAGCTGAATTTTTGGCTTACCTAAATAAGTTGTTAGTTGGGGAATATCATTTTTACGACCAAATATTCGCCAGTCTGAAAATACCTTTTGACCCAATTAGATGGGAAACTGATGCAATTAATGATAAATCAAAAAGACGCTCCATCACTAATAAATTAGAGAAGGGAACTTATGTTCAACAGTTGATTAATGCCTATAGAGTAAGAGGACACTTATTAGCATCTATTAATCCACTTGGTTTGGACAGTTACTCTTATCCAGAATTAGACCCTGCATATTATGGGCTGAACATTTGGGACTTAGATAGAGAGTTTCCTGTAGATTCTCATTGGGGTACTTCTTCTTTACCTTTGAGAGATATAATTGACTTATTAAGGGATACCTATACTGGTCCAATTGGTATTGAATATATGCACATTCAAGATACTGGCAAAAAAGACTGGATTAAAATCAAAACTGAATCTACTAAAAATTCTAATGTTTTTTCAAAAGCAGAGAAATTACAGATATTAAAGAAATTAATTGAAGCTGAAACTTACGAAACGTTTGTTCACACAAAATTTATTGGACAAAAAAGATTTTCACTCGAAGGTTGCGAGGCAGTAATTCCATTAGTTGATAAAATATTTGAGGAAGCTGCAGACGATGACATTAATTCTATCGTATTGGGTATGGCTCATAGAGGAAGACTTAATGTATTGGTAAACAATGTTGGTAAAAAATTAGAACAAGTTTTTAATGAGTTCGAAGGTGAATACGGATTTGATACAGAAGACGGAGTAAGTACTGGTGATGTTAAGTATCACTTAGGTTATACAGGCACTCATACTAACAAAAATGGAAATACTGTTGAAATTATTTTGGCTCCAAATCCGAGCCATTTGGAAATCATTAATCCTGTTGTTGTCGGTATGGCAAGAGCTATGGAAGAAGAATTAGAAGATAAAACTTTATCCAAAGTTATGCCTTTATTATTGCATGGTGATGCTGCTTTTGCAGGTCAAGGTATTTCGCAAGAATTGTTAAATATGTCTCAATTAGAGGGTTACAAAGTTGGGGGTACACTTCACATTGTAATTAATAATCAAATTGGATTTACTACATCTACAGAATTTGCTCGTTCTACTACCTATGCTACAGATGTAGCAAAAATGTCTCAAATTCCTATTTTACATGTAAATGGTGATGACCCAGAGGCAGTTTGGACTGCTGCAATTTTCGCTGTTGAATATAGAAATAAATTCAACGATGATGTGATAATTGATTTATTAGGTTATAGAAAATACGGTCATAACGAAGGTGATGAGCCGAGTTATACACAACCATTATTATACAAGAAAATTCGTTCACTTTCTCCTGTAAGAGAGATTTACGAAAATGAATTATTGAAATTTGGTCAAATCAATCAAGAAGATGTTGATTTGATTAATACTGAAGTCAAAGCAAAATTAAACAATGCATTTGATACCAGAAAAAAAAATAAATTCTTATTTAATCTTGTAAATTCTCAAAAATTTGGGCAAACTTTAAATAACATTGATACCAAAGTTGGATTGAACGATTTGCAATTGATTGGTAAAGCTATAACTACATTCCCAGATTTTATTAATACAAATCCAAAAGTAGTTGGTGTAATCAAAAAAAGAAAAGAAATGTTGGAAAGTCAAACTCCAATAATTGATTGGGCAATGGCAGAAGCATTAGCTTTTGGTAGTTTGCTTAATGAAAATAAGGGTGTTAGATTATCTGGTGAAGACGTAAGACGTGGAACATTTAGCCATAGACATTCAGTTTTGATTGATTTCTTATCTGAATTTGTTTATGTTCCATTAAATAATATTAGACCACTCCAAGCAAAAATTAAAATTTATGATTCTCCTTTGTCAGAATTAGGAGTTATGGGTTTTGATTATGGATATAGTGTCTCTACAAAACATAATTTGACTTTATGGGAAGCACAATTTGGTGATTTCGCTAATATGGCTCAACCTATAATTGATCAATTTATTGCTTGCAGTGAAGTGAAATGGGGTCAAACATCTAATTTAATATTGTTATTGCCTCACGGTCAAGAAGGACAAGGACCAGAACATTCGAGCTCAAGAATGGAAAGATTTTTGCAATTATGCGCTGATGAAAATATGATAGTTGGTAATTTTACTACTCCTGCTCAATATTTTCACGCTATAAGAAGACAAATGTTATTTGGAACTAAAGTGCCATTGATAATTTCTACTCCTAAATCATTATTGAGACACAATATGGCTGTTTCAAGTTTGGAAGATATGTCTAATGATATTTTTCATCATATTATTGATGATGTAGATAATAAAAATCCAAGTGAAATTAATAGAATATTATTATGCAGTGGTAAAATTTATTATGATTTATTGCAAACCAAACGTGAGTTTAATTTAGACAATATTGCAATCATAAGAGTGGAACAAATTTATCCTCTACATATCGATTTATTACAAAAATTTATCAATAAATATGAAAATTGTAATGAAGTAATTTGGGTACAAGAAGAACCTAAAAATCAAGGTGCTTGGTTATTTATCCAAGAAGAAATCAGACTAATGTTGAGTAATAAACATTTATTACATTATGCTGGTAGAAGAGCCTCAGCTTCTACTGCCCCTGGCTCTCCGATAGTACATAAGGCAGAGCAAGCAGGTATCATAGATACTGCAATAAATGGTATTTTTGATAATTAAGAACTCGGTACTATATTTTATTGAACAAGGGGTTGCAACCCCTTGTTCTTTTGCGTTTATAATGTTGTTGACTACCTTCTTTGCCATGCTCCTCGCTTCCATAAATATTCCACTCAGCAAATTCATTGTGGGGGAATTCTAATTATATTTTGTTGAGGGATTGGTTTGATTCAATTAAAGTCAAATAACTTCTTAGTGCTCTATTGACTTTCTCTTCATTATTGAATAATAATGACAAATCGTTATCTATTGATACCAAAAGGTGTTCAGAATTTAGTTTATCTGCAAATCTATTGGGTTTACCTTTTGAATAATCAAAAATATATTCCTCTTGTAATTCTATATTGTCGTTATTTGTTGGTTCTATTTTCATGGTATTTTTGCTCAATTTTGGTTGCTTTTCTTGCACTTATTATGCGAATTTTATTATTTCTTTCTGTAAATATTACAACGATTAGTTTATAACTTTTAGTGTAACCTATCAATATTTCTCTTTTTTCAATTTGACTATGCTCAATGTCATCAAAAATTATAGCAAAATAATCATAAAATGCTTCACTTGCTTCTGTAAAACTAAACTTATGCTTATTTATATTAAGAAGTTCTTTATTTTCATCCCATTCAAAAGTCATTATGTAAACTTAATATTATTATTGAATATATACAAATTATTTTGTGATAACTATTCTTGGGTCGTAGCCGTAGCCACCAAAATCAAGATTATTGCCCCATTACCTTTCCATTCTTCGTCATTCTCCATCCCACCAGACCCAAAATGATGCCCAGAACTCTTAAACATCTCCGGCTCCATCACTCCCAAAGGGCAGATAAGAAGCAGCAGAAGTTACAAATTAGTTAAAGATGGCTAATAAATTCGTCCAAATCAACATTAATGTTTTTTAAAATTTGTTTTAAAAGCAATGGAGAAATATCTTTGCTTTTGTGGTAAGGTATTGTAGTCAAACGACCGTCAATATGTTTGAATTGTTTGTGATAACCTTTTTGTCTCGCTTCCCTAAACCCTAATAACATTAGTATTTTGATTATTTTGTCTGGTTTTAATACAGGATATTTAGGCATAATTTAAGCAAAAATTAGATTTTGAGTGCCGATAAATTCACTTTCCATAACTGGTTCGCCATCTTCAAGCAACATTTCAATCACTTCACGTAGATTTCCATTGAGTTCGTCTAAAGTTTCACCTTGTGAATGTGCACCGACAAATCCAAGTATGTATCCAACATAGAGATTAGTATTTTGGCATTTTTCTATTACTGCTGAATAAACTTTCATAATGTTTATATTAAATTAATGTTATGAAGTTAACGAATATTAAATTTATTTATTATTCTGCCTATACTTTTTTGTTTTACAGGCTAATTCCTATTTCTTGCAACTCACTCCCAAAAAGAAGGTAGGAGGTAGCAGAAGTTACGACTGAGGTTTAGTGTAATAGTAGTTAAAAATAACTTATGACATTTTTTTGATGATTGATTTTGCTAAGTTTTCATTGATTTCTGTGTGTCTGGGGATAGGTTGTTGTGCACCAGTTTTAGGGTTTTTATACCAATCGTGTTTGCCTCCATGCCTAACAAAGTTACAACCTAAAACTTCTAATATTTTTATTAAATCTCGCTTTTTCATACAAATTCTAATTCCATTTCGAATTTTTTACCAGCAACCAAACCTGAATTTATATCATTAAATATATCTTTTAAATTTTCAACTAATTCTTCAAAACTATATCCCTGTGTTAAAAAATCAGGATATTGATTTAGATAACCAATAAAATATTCATTTTCTTGCCAGTAGGTTATTTTGTGCTTTTCCATATATTTTACTTTTTAAATTTAATTAATAAAATTCACGACTATTTTAAATTTAAATTATTGTTTAGCGTTTTTAATTTTTAAAGATGAAATTCCCTTCCCTAGCTTGTAACTCACTCCCAATCGGCAGATAAGAAGTAGCAGAAGTAACGTCTGCTGTAATTTTTAAGAAAAATCTAAATTAATCTACTTCTATTCCCAACGATTTAGCTATTTCAATAGATTCTAAAGTATAACTATAAAGAATCACATTATAATCTTCATCTTTCCATTCTTGATATCCATAATAAGCTTTTAAAGCATTTTCAAATCTTATTGGACCTACTTCTGTTTCATAATTTAACTTGTCAAAAATCTCTTCAGAAATTGGTAAAAGTCTTTGCGCCAAATGATTAACTATATGCGCATTATCGTCTCTGAAACCTAATCTAAAATATGGTAATTTAATATCTTTTAAATTCTCTGTGTAATTACCTATTATTTCCCAATCTTTATGATATAATTTTGCATCATTTGAATTACAAAGAAAAATTATTTCTGAATTAACAATATCTTGTATATTATTAATATTGAAAATATTATTCGGACAAGTTGAGTTTAATTTTATTGCAAATATATTGATTATTATAAAATGCTTGTGTGTTACTTAACTTGTATCTCACTATTAAATAAGTCTACATTATGATATTGTGAAAACTAATTAAAATAACTAATTAAAATAACTAATTAAAATAACTAAATAAAATAAACAATTCAATTTTCCGTTAAGAATTGTAAAAGAAGGTAAAATATGACAAAAGCTGCTATAATGCCAAAAATTGAAAAGTTGACTCCCGATATGCTCGAAGATGTAAGCAAATATATTGATTATTTGTTATACATCAATTCTGAAAATGCAAATAATCACATTAAAACTCAAAATAAAAGAAATGGTTTTGGCATTGTCAAAGGGAAAATTGAAATAGCTGATAACTTTAATGAACCGATAGACGAAATATTTGAGGTATTTAAATGAGGTACCTATTAGATACTCATATTTTTCTTTGGTTTATCAATGGCGATAATAAATTATCTGAAAATTTAATAGAAACGATAGAAAATGAAAACAATATAGTTTTTGTTAGTTTCGCAAATTTGTGGGAAATAATTATCAAATCTAATTTAGGTAAATTGAAAATTGATTTATCTATTGAAGAACTTTATAAATTATTTTATAAATTGAATATAAAATTATTAGTACCAAATCAATTTGATTTAGAAATATTACAGAATTTAGAGAATCTCCATAAAGACCCATTTGATAGGATGATTATAGCTCAATCAATAGCAAATGAATTAATAATTATAACTGAAGACAGTATATTCAAAAAATATCAAATCAATATGCTTTAAACTCCGTCTAAGTTCGATGCCTTGCAACTCACTACAAACAGCAGATAAGAAGTAGCAGAAGTAATAAATTAGTTAAAGATGGCTAATAAATTCGTCCAAATCAACATTAATGTTTTTTAAAATTTGTTTTAAAAGCAATGGAGAAATATCTTTGCTTTTGTGGTAAGGTATTGTAGTCAAACGACCGTCAATATGTTTGAATTGTTTGTGATAACCTTTTTGTCTCGCTTCCCTAAACCCTAATAACATTAGTATTTTGATTATTTTGTCTGGTTTTAATACAGGATATTTAGGCATAATTTAAGCAAAAATTAGATTTTGAGTGCCGATAAATTCACTTTCCATAACTGGTTCGCCATCTTCAAGCAACATTTCAATCACTTCACGTAGATTTCCATTGAGTTCGTCTAAAGTTTCACCTTGTGAATGTGCACCGACAAATCCAAGTATGTATCCAACATAGAGATTAGTATTTTGGCATTTTTCTATTACTGCTGAATAAACTTTCATAATGTTTATATTAAATTAATGTTATGAAGTTAACGAATATTAAATTTATTTATTATTCTGCCTATATTATTTTGTTTTACAGGCTCCGTTCGATGCCTTGCAACTCACTCCCAAACGGCAGATAAGAAGTAATTATTTAAAGTTACCATTGGTAATAGTTAATTGTCAAAGTTTTTTTGGTAATAGAGAAATATACTAAAGATGTATCATTAAAATCTATATTATTACCACTATAGTAATTATGAACATTTGGTATTTTTTCATTTAAAACAATATATTTGTTTTTAAAACTTAAAGTATTTTTATCTATTGTAAATTTGAAACCTTTTCTTTGAAAATCTATATTTAAACCTTTAACATCTACTTTCCCCTCATATTTTACCAACTTACTACTATAAGGTAAAATGAAATAATTACGGTCAGTATCTAAAAGAGTATCTTTATTTACAATAATGAAATACTTGTCTTTAAGACCTGTATATTCCCCATCAATTTCAATTTCGTCTATTACTTTAAAGTCTTTTGTAATTCTATACAATCTATTCCTATCAGATGTTATATAGACTAAATCATTATAAATAATAATATCTCTTAACCACATACAATATGTAGTATCAAATATAATATTATTTATAATTTTACCATTATACACATTTATTACTTTCAAACTATTATGTATTACATCTGTAATATAAACAAGACTGTCATTTAATAAAATGGAAGCAGGACCAACCGACTCATCAGATTTGCTAAACCGAAAACCAAACTTATTAGCATCCAATTTTTTCGCATTATCAAATTTATAAGTATATTTTTTATGTATCTTAAAATTTCTAATAGTATCTATTTCTAAATTATTTTGTGAAAACAAATTGTTTGTAAAAAAAACAAATAAAATAGCAAATATAAAAATGAATTGTATAAACATAATTTTTCTTTATTAAATTTAAGTAAAATAATAACTTGAAATATAATTACCAAATAGTGTTCAAAAAGAATAATTATAATAAAATACAAAAATAGTAAAAATTTAGACAATTTGAATTTGTAAAGTAAAATTATCAAAAAAGTGTCAAGTGTAATAAAAATGTGTGCAATGAACTTGACACTTTTTAATTTAAAAATAATTATTAACAATTTTTGAACAAAAAATGGGTGTTATTTAGTAAAAACCTTGTATTATATTTGATATTGGTAAAAAACCCTCTTATATTTGTAAGTCGTAAAAGTGGGAAAAGAATAATTTTTTTTTCCACAGTTGTATTGTCCTTAATTTTAATCAATCAAAATTAGTTATACAATTAATAATAAACAGAAATAATAAACAATCTTTAATCTTAATACATAATGGCTGATAACACAGAATACAGAGAAGAATTGAACGAAAACACATCACAGTTAGGTGGGAATTTAGGCGGAAATATAGATGATCAAGAAATAGATTTAAAAAAATATATTACTTATATAAGCATTTTTATAGTTGTGGTATTGGTTGCAGTTGGCGGATATTACTATAATCAATCTAGAATTGCTTCTCAAAATGACGCTGCTCAAAAAGAGTTTGATAAAATAGAAGAGTTGATGGTAAGTGAAGACTATGACAAAGCCTTGAATGGTGGTATGACATTGGGTGGTAAAACAATTGGTTTGGTAGCTTTGATAAATAATTACGGTTCAACAGAATTATCAAAAACAGCGAGTTTGAATGCAGGTTATATATACTTCGAAAAAAATCAAAGTGGTAAAGCGTTAGAGATGTTTGAAAAAGCATTAAGTTCAGAATCAGAATTAGTGAAAATGGGCGCAAATGCTGGTATGGGTGCATCTTATGAAGCAATGAAAAAGTATGAAGACGCAGCTAAAAGTTATGAAGTAGCATCAAGTTTGACGACACAAAAAGTATTAACAGCAAAATATAAATATTTTGCAGCGATAAATTACGAATTAGCAAAAAACCAAGAAAAAGCAGTAAGCTTATACAAAGATTTAATATTTGAAGACCAATATTCTGAGTTTTCAGGTTTATCAAAAATAGCTTTAACAAAACTTGGCATAGAATTTGAATAATTTTCTATACTTGTATTATGTTTTATTTAAGTATAAATTAAAATAATTAGAAAACAAGTAGCAAACAATTAAGATTCTAAATAAATTAGAATTAATAAAAGTAAAAAGTATAAAACTTTATGAATTTAGAAAATAAAAATACACATTTTAATAATAAACTATTAATAAATAATTATTCGTATATTGGAGGATCTATGAAACGATTTATTCGTTTGTTCCTATTTGTGGCTATAGCTGCAATGATCGGATACAACTCGACTTTAGCTCAAACTAAGGGTATTGTGAGTGTATCAGGAAGGATAGCTCCAGGTGACGTAAGGATCTTTACAAAAGATTCCATCTACAGATTAAATAATCAATATATTGTAGCTGGTACCCTTATAATCGAACCTGGAACGAGAGTGGAATTTAATCCACAAGGTAAATTAGTTGATTCTGTTGGTGGTAGAATTATCGCCGATGGTAGTGCATCAGCTATTTACAAGTCAAATCCTACTATTGGAGGTAATACTTCCAATCCTTTGGCAACAGCATTTTCATCATTGAATCCATTAGCTTGGACAGGATATGCTGATTTGAATTATGCACTTTATGGTAATTCAGGTGGAAATGTTGATAGTACGATTAAAGTAAGAACTGCAAGAGATCTTACTGTTAATCCTACTAAATATGACATTATGTTTAATGTTGTAATTAACACATTAACAAGAAGAGTAAGAAACTTGGTAGATCCAAGTGCTCCATTGGGTGCAAATGAGGTAATCATACCTTACGAAACTGCAATGATGTTGCACAATGGTAGAATGGGTCTTGATCCAAATTCAGATTTGAATTTGAACATTAGACCTTGGAAAAGATTAGGTGATAGAAGCGTTGATATCGTTTCTGAACAAATTTTATTCATTGGTCGTCCAGTGGGTAATAATTCTAGAGAATGGGGTCATATAGTAATATTACCTGGTGCAAGAGCAGCATTCTTTAGAAACGCACGTTTCGAAAACATGAAAAAAGACGTCACAGTTGATAACAAAGATGTTTATACTTTTACTGGTGCAACTGCACTTAATAATAATATGAGAAATTTAAGTAACGGTTCTGGTGGAGCGATTACTTCGTTCTCATCAAGAACTTGGTTATTAGATTGTCAATTTGTAAACAATCAAGCAAGACACAAAGGCGGAGCAGTTCAGTTCTTACAAAGACCTGAAGGAATCGCAATTCAAACTCCTATCGTTGCAAATACATTTTATGCTTCGAACAAAAATCCAAATATTATCAATAAAGAAGGAAGTGCTTCAAGCGTAAATAATAACATCCCATTAATCGATTTAATTGACGAAACAACAGTTGAGCCATTAAACGATGCAAGCAGACAAGCTTATGATGATGCACGTATAGCAATATATTTGGGACGTGTTAGAAATTTAACTTTTGATAGAAATAAATTAGTATTGGCAAACTACGGTTCAATTACTGTAGGTATGCCGCCAAGAACAATTACAACAGAATTATTAAATGTACCTGCTGACTTTCCACAAACTTATGGTAATTATACTAGAGGTGGTGCGGTTTATGTAGCTGGTGATGAAAACTTAAACAATAATAGAATTGAAATCGGTTTAGGTTTGAATAATAGTATGAACATTGGTGGTAATATTGTTAATTTTCCAACTCCAGATTCATTTGTGGCAACAGGAAACATTGCAAGTAACTACCAAGCAAATGCTGCAACTCTTGGTTCAAGAGGTGGTGCAATTTATGCTGGTCATAATACTTCATTAATAGTATCTGGTAGATTAAATGCAAACGAAACAAGAGTACCTGAATTAATAAAAGTATCTCCAACTCAAGAAGGTAGATATTCTTATGGTGGTGCAATTTATATGGCTAACACTAATAGCAGATTACAAGTATATGGTGGTCCGGCAAGAGATGCAATTAATAATGCAACTGAATTTGTTGGTAATAAATCAGGTGCTGGTGGAGCTATTTATGTTGATGGTGGTACAGACCAAACATTATCTCCAATTATTGGTGGTTCTGATGTTACAGTAAATACGAGAGATTTAGGATATAATATCTTATTTTCAAACAACATAGCTTATGCACAAGGTGGCGCTATCTACACTAAAAGACACACAAGTGTTAATGGTGCTGGTGGAGTTACAGTAAATGATTTAATTGGTTATGGTGGTAAATATCCTGTAAGATTTTTGAATAACTCAGCTGGTTTTTCTGGTGGAGCTGTATCTGTAATTTTACCTGATGGTATTTCAATACCCGTATTACAAAGAGCTTCTAATTTTGTTAGAGGTAGATTTGAAGGTAATAACGTTGGTGCTTCTATTGTTGGAGCAGATAGACCTTTGGTAAAAGGTGGTGGTGCAATTTATATAACTAATTCAGACATCAATTTATTAAAAGGTACTGAATTTACATCTAATACTGTTCATAACGGTAATGGTGGTGCGGTTGCAATCATTAGTCCAGATTTAAGCTTAAGAAGATTTTTAGTTTCTGACTTAGATGTAGTTATTGATAATGATTTAGATGGTGTATTTGATCAATATTTATCAACAGATGCAGCATTTACATTTAATAATAGCAACTATTTGCCAGATACAAGAATGTTAACTAGATTCATAACTAATAAAGCTACTTTTGATGCTGACTTTATTGCAAGTCAATCTTCAAGTGGTACAACTCAAAATGAAGCTGGTAGAGTAAACGACGTCGTAAGAAGACACCCTGAAGTAAATATTCCTGAAAATGGTATAGCATTAGGTGGTGCATTATATATTTTAGACGCTGCTACTTTATCAAGAGCTAACAGAGCCGATTCAGTAACTTTAAACCGTGTAAGAATTCAAAATAATGAAGCTTATACAGGTGCTGCAATCTATTCTGATAACTACGATTTAAAAATAATTTTAAACAGATCATTAGTTACTGGTAACGTAGCTACTTCTCAAATTGGTGTTAATCAAAATATGGTTACTGGTCCAGTTGTGAGAACTAATAATGTTATCACAGAAAATAATGCATCTCACGATTTGGCAAGTGCGGTAATATATGGTGAAGTACAAGGTCCACTACCTGCTTATTTGTCATCTGAGGCTGCAAACTCTATTTATAACAATAGTGCAAGATTTTTGATTAGATTACCAGATGCTCCTAACACTAAAGGTGTATTAGCTGGTACTGCTGCAACTGGTTTGGGTGGTACTGATACATTAAGAGGTAATTACTGGGGTAGAACAGAGGCTGATGTAAATTTAGCAGTATCTAATGACCAAGGTTTTGATCCTATAACTATGGAATCATTCTTTGTGGCTGGTGATGGTCAAACTCACTTACCATATAGATTAAATCCAGATCCTAATGATCCAAGAACACAAGGTCCTTTTGAATCTAAAGATAGATTTACTTATGTTCCAGTTAATTTAGATAATGATGAAAATGATGAAAATTTACCTAAAGCAGGAACTATTCCTGAGCAATTATTAATGTCAGGTAAAATTTATGATTTATATGATAAAACAACAGATATCAAAACTGCTGATTATTCTGCAAGAAGAATGTCTCCAATTGAAGATTTCGCTGTTGGTATGCCACAAACTATAAGAAGATATTCAAATACTGCTGTACCGTCTAATGGTAAATATGTTAAGAGAACATTAAGAGATCCTTATGCAATCGAAGCATTAGATACAGCTGGAAATGCAAAATATGGTTTCTTAAGTTCATTACAAGATGAATGGAGAGCTGACAAAACTGGTAATTTCTACCACCCAATTGGTTATCCTTTATATTTAGAAACTATGGTTGATTATGATGGTTTGATTGAAAATAGTAATCACGATCCATTGTTAAATAACGAAACAGTGTTCTTTGTAATTAATGAAACTACTGGTGATTTCATCAGAACAAGTTTATCACAAGCTTCTGAAAATGCTCCTTTAAGAGAAGTATTTAGATCAAGAGTTGAATTAGTACCAGATTCTAGTAATAGAAATCCTAACTCTACTTTCAGAAGAACAAGTGAAGGTTTGGCAAACTACGGTATTGGTTTCCCATTATTAAGTAGCATAGACAAAAATCCTTACAATGAAGATAAAGCTACTTTAATCGGTAGAAAATATACAAACAACTTTAATCAATTTGGTGGAATGCCAAACATTTATAGCAACAGACCTGCTGTTACTACACCTCAATCTTATTTTGCTGGTGAAAGATACAGAGCTTTACCGGTTGATACTGGTGATGTAATTAGAATAGTATCAAGAACTATTTTATGGAAAGAAGGTCCTATCTCTGCTTACAATGATGGTGTTACATTCAAAATCGTTGGTTCAACTTTCGCTCCAGAATTTACTGGAAACGTAGTAAAATTATCAACAGATACATTAGTTAGAATTGTTCCTTCAGATTATCCTAACAGACAAGCTGCAGGACTTATGGATACATTAAGAATTACAGAATTTTTAAATAAAGTATTTGTAACAGAAGATAGAACTTATCCAGTAGCTCCTGGTACATATTCTGGTATCGAAAATCCATTATATGGTCAAGGTAGAGATTCGATTTTAGCTATCACTTCAAGAGATACAAATCAATTCTATAATCCTAGCGCATTAGTTGCTGGTAATAGATATACACAATTAAGATACGAATGGTCAGTTGCCGATAATTCAGGTTTGAAAAACTGGTTAATGGCTGATACAGTTTACACTGCAGAAAATACGAATAATCCAAAAGATGAATCTTTAGGTTACATATTCTTCAAAGGTCGTCCTACTAATCCTTATGTTGTACCAGCTGGTGAAGAAGTGGCTGTTTCTTCAAGAAACTATCCACCTAATGCAACAACTATGGATGAATTAAAAGCGACTGGTTTATTTAACGCAGATGAAATTGATCAATTATTGGAAACTTTCCCAAGTTATTTCCATGCACAAAGTTATGACACTGACAATAGTTTAGATGTTGCAAGATTCTTACAACAAGATACAATTGATTTCGGTGTAAATACTAAAGCTGGTTATACATTCAAAATCTTAGTAGTAGATTCAATTCCTGTAATATTTGATGAAAATTTTGCTAGAGAAGAAGTACTAAGAAGAGAAACTGATGGTAGCGTGGTTGATACTTTAGCTATTTACGAACCTTCTGTATTAACTTGTGCTAGAACTGAAGATGGTAGATTAGTTGCATCTTTAACAGATAAATTAAGATTCCAATTAGACATTAACTCTGATGATGAAGCAGAAGATGAAGCGGCAAGAAATCAACATAACTGGGATTTCCGTTATGGTCAAATATCTTACAGTTTCAAAAATTTAATCAGCAGTGGTGGAACAGATAATAATAGAGTTGATATAGTAATAGATACAACTTTTGTTCTTGATGAATTTGGTCAAGTTGATACTTTAATCAAACAATCTAGACCAGGGTGGTTAGCTAACAAATATTTTGTAAAATATGGTGATGATGTTATCGTAGATGGTTTCGGACAAGATTATATTACTAAAGGTCAATTAAATATTAGAATTCCAAGAAACGAAGCAATAGCTTTATTAACTCCTGCAATTGATATTAACAATGAAGAAATTAACACTGATACAACATTTACTATAGTATTACATGATGGTCATGGTGGAAAATCTACTCAAGATTATAAAGTATTTATCAATATTGCTCCGGAAATAAGAACAAATACATTATTGAATGCTATTGAAGGAAGAGATTATCAAGAAGGTTTACCTGCTAATGATGGTATCGATCCTAACTCTCAAATGTTAGATTCTGCAAAAAGAATATATGCTTTTGATAAAAACTTTGGTCAAAAATTAGAATATGAATTAGTATATGCTAATGATGGCAGAACAGAAGTTGCAAAAGATCCTTGTTATGTTGAAGCTGGTACTTTTGACTTAACTGATATGAAAACTACACCTAATTGGTTAAGAATTAATGAAGAAAGTGGTTTATTATATGGTACACCTGGTATTAAAGATGCACCTAAAAATGAAAAAGTAACAGTATTAGTTTATGACATCATCAATGGTGAAAGAAGATTAACTGATATGAGACAGTATGATATGATAGTAGAACCTGCTGATCACAAACCAAGATTAGCTGGTATCCCTTCAGCAGAATGTTTTGAAATTGGTAAATCTTATAGTGATACTTTAATAGTAACTGATAGAGATTTATTAAGAGATCCTGCTACAGGTTCCATCGAAACTGTAACATTATCTGTAATACAACCTGCAACGGGTTTCGATGTTTCACCTAAAATTATAACAGGACCTTTAGGTAATGACACAACTAAAATCGTATTATTTGCAACTCCTGGTTCTAATCCAGTATTAGGTCCAGATAACAGAGTAACAATTGTAGTAAGAGCAACTGATTCTAAAGGTAATACTTTTGATATTCCAATTAAAATTAAAGTTTCTAACGCCACTAATTTCTCTGCAGATGTAAAAGTATCAAATAGTATTGGTGCATTCCAAGATATGATTTTTGGTGTTGGAGCAAATGCAACAACTGGTGACGGAACAGACGGTAGAGAAAATGGTACATTAGACCCAGAATATTGTGAATTTGAATTAGCTAATTATCCACCTTTAGATGTATTTGATTCTAGATGGTCTATACCAACTATTAACGGTACAGTTAGAAGTATTTATCCTGTACAAATAAGTCAAGATCAAATATGGATTGGTAAAATTCAACCAGGTGGAGAAACAGGTAACACATCAAGTTATTATCCTCTTAATATTAGTTGGAATTTAGCAGAAGTGCCTCCAACAAGTGATAATACTAAAAACCCAACTGGTTCAGTATTTTATTTAAGAGATGCGACTTCAAATGGTAATTTATTTAACATCAATATGAATACTGGTGCTGCAAGATTAACTCAAGGTTTCCAATATTCAGAAAATGGTGGTGTAGCTACTTTAGTAATTACTCAAGCTTCTGTTGATGCATTTATTATCTACAGAGATTGGAATAATTCAGTTACTGAGAATACATTAGATGTAGTTAATGAAATTAATAACATTACTCCAAACCCTGTTACTAATAATGCTAAAATCAACTTTAGTTTGGCTAAAGCTAACAATGTTCAAATTCAAATAATTGATGTTTTAGGAAATGTAGTAGCAGAAGTTACTAATGATTTCTATAATTCAGGTAATTATTCGGCTGAATGGGATGTTAGAAACATTACTGGTCAAGATTTGACAAGTGGTACTTACTTAGTTAGAATGATAGCTGGTGATTTCGTAACAACTAAAAACATTAATGTCGTAAAATAAACTATTAAGCATTAAAAATGGGGCTTGTTCTCAAGCCCCTTTTATAAAAAAGAAAACAAAACGGAGTTTTTATAATGAAAAAATTATTTAAAAATATTAGCTTATGGGCAACGGGTTTATTAGCCTTAGCTAGTGTATCTAATGCTCAGGTTTATGGTGACTATGAAGTTCCAACTATCATACAAAAGAATTATGTGCCATTAAACCAATTTACTTCTACAACAATAGACCCTACTGAGTTTGTTGTACCTTTTAATATACCTAGTAGAGACGATGGTTTCGCTAAGGTAAATATCGGATTCGAATTTGAATATAATGGTAATACTTATACAGAATTATATGTAAATATTAATGGTTTTATTACTTTTAATAATCCTAATAATACTTTATTACCACAAAGAAATCCTAATGGATTATTTCAAAATATTCCTTCCACATTTACAGATAACGTAGTTGCTCCTTTTTGGGGTGATCACTTTTTAAGAACTTTATCAGAACAACCACCTGTTAATACTTATTTACAGTCAAATATCAGATATTATTCTGATCCTGTAAATAATACTTTAACTATTGAATGGTCTAATTTAAATATTAATGATAAAACTATTCAATCTTCTGTCGGTAATTTTATGGTTATTTTATACAGATCTTCAAATATCAATATATCTAAACAAGGTGATATTGAATTTGCATATGGTCAAATTGGTGGTAATCCATATACAGTATTAAATAACGTTATTACTAAAAATGCTTCTGTTGGTATCAAAGGTTCTTTTGGTGATTTTATGAATGGTTTGGTAACTAATTTATCTCCAAATCCATTACTAAGTAGATCATCTACTGAATTAACTAATCAATGGACACCTTCTGGTGCAACTAACAACAGAATCTTATTCAGAGCTAAAATTGTTGAAAAAGAAATATCTGAATGGGGTGATGGAGATGTTGATTTCTCTAAAACTAGAAATGGAATTCACAATGGTTTACCTCAAAATAGATTTGTAACATTTAACGATGTTAGATTAATATTGAAAGCTGATGCAACAGGTGTTCCTTTAGATAGCGTTAGATATAGAGCCGCTTATCACGGTGATGTAAGACATGACGGTAGATATTTCTTCAATGGTTCTAATGTAAAATCTTTCATTACTTGGAGAGATAAAGAAGAAACTTTAAATTTACCTCCATTTATTACTTCAATTACGCAAGTATTTTATAGAGCTACACCTTTAGATGCAGCATTTATATTAAATTATTTATCTAATAAAGTTTCTGCTTTACCTTGGACACTTGATACTGTTGTTGAATATGGTAAAGTAAACAATACTGTAGCGACTTCAATTGCATTTGATAATTATATCAAAAACATTGATGGTTCTGTTTTAGTACCCGTAAAATTAAATGGCTTAGCAAAAAATGGAGTTTCTGGTGCTTTTGAATTAAACAATGAATTAGTTTCTGTTGTTAACAACAACTTAAATAATGGTATTGTATTAGTTGAAAACAATGGTAACAAAGTAGTTTTTGCTGCTACAGGTGATATTAATAACAATGATGTCTTATTTTACATCAAATTAAACAATATTGAAAATTTAAAAGTTAACAATGTTGTATTCAATGATGTTGAAATTGGTGATATTAATGTAGTTAATTCTAATGAAGTTGTAGAAGTTAATTTAGTTAACTCTCCAAATCCATTCACTACAAATACAGTAATATCTTTTAATGCTCCAGAAAATAATGTTTATTCATTAAATGTTTATGATGTAATGGGTAATTTAGTTAAAACTATTGCTAATGTTGAATTAAATGCAGGTCCTCAAAGTTTTACTTGGGATGCTACAGACAACAATGGTAATGTTTTAGGTAATGGTTCTTATATTTACAGATTAACTAGCAATAGTTTGCAATATTCTGGTAGAATGATTATTAACAAATAATCAAACTTTATTATCAATGTTAAATATTATTTAAGAATTCATTGAAATATAATAAATATATATATAATATAATAATTGTAATGTTGCTCACAATGGTGAGCAACTTACAATTAATTTCTCAAGAAACTGTATTCAATTTTACTTCAATTGATAAAGTAAATTATTGTGGTAATACTAACTCAAAAAATGTATTATTCACATTGAATATTGGTGAAGTGAAACCTGAAGATAATTTAGAGTATATTGGATTTGAAATAAACTACGATATTAGCAAATATAAATTTAATTTTGTGCTAACATCAAGTACTTTTTTAGATGAATTTGAATATAAAAATTATTCTATATCTAATAGTGAAGGTATAATAGTTGTTGATGCTGGATTTAATACTATTGGTAAAAAAATATCAGGAAATAAACCACTTTTAGCATTAAGCGGTGAATATATAGGTAAAGATTGTTTGGATAGTGGATTTATTACTGTACGAAGAATATTATTGAACGAAGAATATACAAAAAAAGAATTTAAAGTAAACGACTTTAAGATAACTACAGATTTCTTTGATACAAAATACAGTAGTTATACAATTAAAACTGAAAAAGATACAATAGAATATGATTCTACTGAATTTGAAAAAGTAATCCTTATTAAAATTGAGTTAGAAAGTAAATTTAATTCAATGAATGGGAAAATTAATAAAAGATTAAACAATAATTATATTATTGATAAAATAGAAATTAATGATAGTAATTTAATATTGGCGAAAGAAGAAATAAATGATACAATAATTTATAAAATTACTAATAACGACATAAATAAAAGAAATATTGAGATTTTGGCAACTATAAAAAAATTAGAAAATAAAGAAGAAGTATTAAAAATAAATTTTGGTGAACTTAACTTTGGCGATTGTAATTGTAATAGAATTGAAAATAATCAACTAGGGTTTATTAGACAATTCAAAGAAATTAAAGATACAACAGACTCAACAAATAATAGTATCAATGAGATAAAAAGGTCAGAGCCAATTTATAAAATAGAAAATAAAATATTACAAGTATTTAATAATGATTTAGACCTAAAAGAAATTAAAATATGGAATTTAGATGGTAATTTAATCCATAATTTTAGAATGTTAGACAGTACAAATATAATAGTTAATTTGAGTGACATTGAGTCAAAAATACTAATCATTCAATTTATATATACTGATAATACTTATTTTACAAAAAAAACAATTTTAGAATAAGTTTATAAATAAATTTTATTTATAAACTACAAAAGAAAAAATAACACATAATTAATTTAATTATTATTTTCATTTAATGAGGTATCCTATGAAAGGACTAATTACTAACAAAACTATAAGCAATACATTGAAATATGTACTCGCTATAGTCATACTATTTTCAGTTGGGAGTAAAGCAATTTCTCAACAAACGTTAAAACCATTAGTACCAGTATTAAGTTTGGTAGGTAATGATGGGTCGTACGATAAATCTTGGTATCCTGACGGTAGAATATGGTTACCGCCATCTGTTAATCCAGCTGTGCCAAGAGAATTTTTGTTACCAGTATTTATTGATAACAGATGGTTTAGTTATGTAACTAAAACTCCTGATAACAGAGATACTATTAGATATATAGCAGAGGCAATTAGAAGTTTTAAATTCAAATTGTATTATGATTCTTTAGCTTTAAGAGTTGTAAGTATAGAAACTGATGGTCCAAGACACAATCCAGATGATTTGGAATACAAACCATTAGCAAGTGGATGGAATTTATCATTTTATGATAATCCAGATACAAAATATTGGTCTTATTTAAGAAATCCATTAAATACACCTCCAGGTGATAATTTAAGAGGTAGAGTATTAACTATTACTGGTGCTTCTCAAAAAGCGTTAGAAAATACAAATTTAAATTCACAAGAATTTAAAGTATTATTATATGTTAGATTTAGATGTATTCCTTCTTTGGTACAAACTCCTGGACCTGAAGGTAATTCTCCAATATACATTTCTAATGATACAATTCAATATAATGATTTAAATGTAACCACTACAGCACCTTTTATGAAATATAGAGGTTATCAAGGTTCGACTGCATTACAAGATTATCCAACTCCAGTAAGAGGTAATTTTTATAATGCTTCTGACAACTTTACTGGTTTGGGTGGTTTGAATAATAAAGGTTTTACAACTGCAGAACCTCCGATTTTACCAGGTGTAATTTATTTACGTTATATGTCAAGAATTCCAAATTTTGATTTTATAATAAACAAAAATATTGGTCAACAACCTCCAGTTGTTAAAGTTGGTGGTAGTCCTGAATATTGGGAAGTATTAGATCCAATTACTGTTGACTATGGTTCTCCTAATCCAGTTGATGGTAGAAGAAGAATGGAAATTAGTATTCCACCTGATGAAACTCAAACTAGATTAAGTGAAATTACAATTGAATCTGATTCAGAATGGTTAAAATTTCAAACAATTAATTTAGGTGCTGCTATTTCAAAACAACCTAATCCAATTAGACAAGCTACTAGAATTGGTAGAATTAATTGGATAGATAGAGCAATATTAGATCCTAACTCAGGTATCAATGACCCTAATGGTCAACCTTTAACTAGAGAAGGAGCTGTTACTTTAGAAATTATATGTGATCCTGCTTCTTTATCAGGTGATATTAATAAAACTGGTATTTATGTTGGTCATATTACTTTCAAATCTCCATTTGCAAGAATATCTCCTGTAAGAGTTAAAGTAACATTTATATATTTCAGAGTACCTCAAGAAGGTGAGTTCCAAGGTGTTAGAGTTCCAGGTATTAATTTAAATATAAATAACTCAAGATCAACTACTGATGGTGGGCCTCAACTTACTAATATTATATTTGGTACTGGTGAAAGAGCTTCTATAGGTGTAGATTCTTTATATGGTGAACACGAATATTTATTTCCTTTACAAGGCTTTGGTGCTAGATTTTATCACCCAAGAAGTGCAACTTTATTAGTTAATGGTTTAGGTGATTTCGCTGCAAACGATGATAGTCCTAAACGTTCAGCTTCAAGAGATATTAGAGATATTAGAGATACGAGTGAGTCTATTATATATAAAGTAAAATTTGACGCTGGTGGACCTCAAAATTATCCTATAGTTGTTACTTGGGATACAAGAGACTTTGTTGATGGATCTAATTTATTTATTAGAGATTTATTAAATGGTGGTTTATTCCCATCTATTAATATGAGAAATGCAACTTTAGTTGGTGGACAAAATTCTACAGTTCAATCATTTACAATTTTAGATAATAGAATTACTGAATTTGTAATTGAATATACTTTACCTAAAACTATTGATTATATCGATGCACAAGGAAAAGCTATTATTAAAGAAGGTTGGAACCTGCTATCTTTACCAGTTAGACCCACTAATAGTGTTTGGAGTAATGTATATCCTAATATGTTAAATGCACCTTATGCTTGGTATCAAAATTCTTATCAGATTAAATCAATTTTAAGTGAAGGAGAAGGTTATTTTGGTAAATATAGTACTCTTGTAGATACTAGATTTGCAGGTACATTTATATCAGAAATCTCTATAGATAGAGGTAATGCTGTAAGAGTATTCAAAGGTGACCAAGATAGAGGTGGATGGGCTACTGTTGGTACTTTATCTTTACCAGTACAAGTTGAAAACATTTTCTTTGAACCATTAAGTAATGGTGCTGCAACTCCTAATAAATCTTACACTTTAGCAAGAGGTATTTGGAGTTACAAAACTAATGAAGGTTACAAAGATAATTCAGTAATGTTACCAGGTTTAGGATATTGGATCAAAGTAAACGAAAATGGTTACTACGGTATCAAAGGACCTTTCTTGAAACAAAATAATGAAAACAATATTTCTGGTAATAGATTCTTAACTATTGCAAGAAGTACTGCTTTAACTATTAAAGACAATGACCAAAAATTAAATACAATTTACTTTACTAATGACAACTCTGTAAATGTAAATAATTTTGAATTGCCTCCAGTTCCAGAATATGGTGGATTTGATGTTAGATTTGGTGGTAACACTAATTTAACTAACAATAATTCAGATATTATCAGATTACAAGGTGTAACTTATCCTTTAGCTATTGAAATAACAAATGCTAAAGAAACAATTAACTTTACTGACGCTGTTACTGGTATCAACTATGGTACAATTAACAAAGGTCAAAATGGTACAATCGTAATTGAAACTGAAGGTTCAAATGTAATTAAAATGAATGCTGAAACTACTGAAATGGTAAATAACTTCGTTAATTATCCTAATCCAGTAAACGCTAATTCAATTATTGATTATTCTGTTTCTGAAGATGCTAACGTAAATATCTCAATCTATAATGATTTAGGTACTTTGGTTGCAACTTTAAGAAATGAATTCCAAACTGCTGGAGATTATTCAGTTGATTTTGATGCTACTAATGTAGCTACTGGTAGCTATATTGCTGCAATTACTGCAGGTAATATTACTAGAACTGTTAAATTGAACGTAGTAAAATAATTATCATTTATATATTATTTAATTTTAATTTTTAATGAATAAAATTATATTTAATATTAATTGGTGAGAAATATATTTAAGAGGGTAGCTTAGGCTACCCTTTTTTTTAAAGCTAATTTTAAAGCAGATTGATTAAAAGTTGTTTAACTAATTATAATAGAAAAGAAATGAGACAAAAGTGTAGTATATTAGTTGGTTTAAATTTATTAGTATTTTTTTTATTTGTAAATACTTCTTTTACAAAGGAAAAAAGTATTAAACATAATTTGTTGTTTGAATATGATAACGAAGCGGCTGTTGCACTTAGAATGGGAATGGATAGTAGTGCCACAGATTATTGGGATAAAGATTTAGAGCAAGATTTGCCACCATTATCTCCACCAGAGGGTGTTATACCTACGTTTTTTGTTTTAGATACAGCAACTAAACAAAACAAACTATCTCAAATAGACTATAAACTTTATCAAGAAGGTCTAACTAAGAAAAACTATATAGTTAGATTATTAGGTAATCCACAAGTAAATTATAAGTTGATTGTTCCATTTTTACCTGATGAAGTCGATTCTTTAATTGTTAAAGATAGAATATCTGGAAACTTCTTGAGATGGAAGGTAACTCAATCTAACAAAGATACAGTTATATCTAATTTATATACACAATTTGAAATTGATGTTTTTTATAATACAATTAGTTTGTCTATTAATAAAGAAATAGAAAAAAACAATATTATAAGCGAGGAAATGAATTATTTGTATTCAAATATATTATTGAAAAATAATCAAATAGAAATATTAGACAATTATATTAATTTATTAGCTATCTATGATATTAATGGAAAAATTATTAAAAATTATGAAGATAACAATTTTAATTTGAATAATAACATAGACAATTCTATAATAAATTTAGAAAATAACAATTCAAAATTAATATTTATACACGTAGAAATCAATAATAAACGTCATTATTTAAAATTTATCAATTTATAAAATTATATGAATAATTATAATACAAATAATGAAAAACCAAAGTTAAATGAAATTATAGTTATTTCTGTCTTGATACCTTTATTAAATGAAGAAGAATCTTTAAAAATACTTACTGAAGGTGTAGTAAAGAATTTAAAAGAATTGGTAAATGACAATTATGAAATAATATTTATTGATGATGGCTCAAAAGACAAATCATTAGAAGTAATAAAAGAATTACAGAAAAGTAATAATAAGATAAAATACATTTGTTTCAGAAGAAACTACGGTAAATCTGCTGCTTTGGCAGTTGGGTTTGAAAATGCAAGAGGCAAATTAATCATCACTATGGATGCTGATTTGCAAGATGATCCTAATGAGTTCAAAAATTTACTTGGTAAGTTACAAGAAGGCTATGATCTCGTAACTGGCTGGAAAAGAAAAAGACACGACCCAATACATAAAACTTTGCCATCTAAGCTGTTTAATTTTGTAACTTCATCTATTAGTGGATTAAAACTACACGATTATAATTGTGGATTAAAAATATACAAAAGAGAAGTAGTAAAAACACTTGATGTCTATGGTGAAATGCACAGGTATTTACCTGTAATGGCTCATTGGAATGGATTTAAGGTAACTGAACTGCCAGTAATTCACCATTCTAGACAATTTGGATATTCAAAGTTTGGAGCTTCAAGATTTATTAAAGGATTTTTAGACTTAATTACATTAGTATTCAATTATAAATTTTTAAAAAGACCATTACACTTTTTTGGAGCAATTGGATTTTTGCTTACATTTTTGGGTTTAGTTATTGATGGAGTTTTGACTGTTCAGTGGCTATTAGGAGATATATATTTGAGTGGTAGACCACTAATATTTTTTGGATTGGGTCTTATAATTGTCGGTGTTCAATTTATCTCTATTGGATTAATTGGAGAATTAATGGTCAAAAATAGTAAAACCAGAGGTAATTACTATATTAAAGAATCAAGCTATAAATTCGTAAAAGACGTAAACAAAAATAATAGACATAATCATTAATAGAATATAATTGTCTATAATAGGTTATTATTAATCAAAATTGATAAATAATTATAAATATTACTTAAATTTGTAATAAATGTAATATAACTTTGTTATTATATTAAGAAATACATTTCAAAATATAAAAATAAAAATTGAGGGTAGTTTGCACAAATATTTTACAATATTATTGATAGTTTTATTAAATTACAATAATTTATTTACACAAAGTAAAACAAAAATTAACAAAACTGTTGAGAAAAACGAAGGCAAAAATGCTATTGCTATTGGTTTGTCAACTAATAGAGTTTTTGGTATTTCTGCTGAATCAATGTATTCGACAGACGATGCTGCTGCAACTAATGGTAGTTTTAATGGTGCACAGCCTGGAATGGACTTAAGATATACAATGGATATAGATGAAGAAGGGAGTTTCAGAATACCTATTGGCCTTAATTATGAGTTCTTTTCGGCTAGAGAAAGAATACCAATTTCTAGAATATTAGATATAAAATTAGAACATACTTTGAATATAATATCTCCTTATGTTGGAGTTGAGTATAGATTTTTCAAATTACCAAAAGCTAGAGCTTATGTTTACGGTGGGTTTGATTTAAAAGCGAGTTTTATAACTAATGCAAAATATACTCAAAGTGTAAATAATATAAATACAGGACAGAACGAATCTCAAGGTACAGCAAGTAAAGAAAATGCAATGAGATTTGGAACAACTTATAGAATCGGAATTGAAGGCGAAATTAGTGATAATTACGAAATCAATGTAAGTAGTGGATTGAATGTATTAAATTTGATAGGTAAAGATGGCAATAGAGGGGAATTACTAACACCAATTCCAAGATCAAGCCCAATATCAAGTGAAAATCAAGAGTCAATAGTTTATGGTTTATTTTTCTCTATATTGCTACAATATAGATTTTGATTTAATTTAGGGTTGTTATTAGTTTAATTAAAATATAAACAACCAAATTATTCTACAAAAAATTAATTTATTCTCATTTTGGCAAAAAAAGAAATAAAAGATATATTTTACAAAAGTGATTGTTTACATTTTAGAGGCGATTTGCCTTGTAAACCTCATAAAGAATTTGGTTACAAGTGTGAAAGCTGCAATGTTTATATTAAAACCAATAAAAAGATTTTAATAATTAAATTGGGTGCTATCGGTGATGTAATTAGAACTACACCTTTACTTGAAAAAATTAATCAAGTTTATCCAAATTCTGATATTTGGTGGCTAACTCAGTACCCAGATATACTACCAAGAGAAATAAATAAGATTTTGCCTTTAAATCTTGAATCAATATTACTAATTGAAAACACTGATTTCGATATTGTTTATAGTTTAGATAAAGACTTACCTGCAGTTTCTATTGCCAAAAAAGTAAACTCAAAAGAAAAATACGGGTTTATATTAGAAAATGGCAAACCCGCTCCAATTAATGAATTAGCAAAACATAAGTTTTATACAGGTTTATTTGATGATGTAAATAAACAAAATCAAAAATCATATTTAGAAGAAATATTTGAAATTTGTGGTTGGGAATTCGAATTTCAAGAATATAAAATTAATTTAGAAAGTAACAGAAAGTTTGAATTTAATAATGACAACAAAAAAATCGTTGGCTTAAATACTGGTTGTGGAGATAGATGGGTCTCTAGATTATGGCCCGATGAATATTGGATTGAGTTAATTCAAAAATTACAAAAAGAAAACTATTATCCTATTTTGCTCGGTGGCAAACAAGAAGATGAAAAGAATAAATATTTTGTAGAACGAACAAATGTTTATTATCCAGGGAATTTTAATCTACAAGATTTCATTTCATTGGTCAATCATACAGATATTGTAGTAAGTGCAGTAACAATGGGAATGCACCTCGCCACAGCTCTAAAAAAGCCATTAATATTGATGAATAATATCTTTAACAAGTATGAATTTGAGTTGTATAATAGAGGCGAGATAATTGAGCCAAAAAATGAATGTATGTGCTTCTTTAATGCTAAATGTAAAAATGATGAATATTTTTGTTTAGACTCACTCAAACCAGATGAAATATTAAACGCAATAAAAAGACATATTTAGAATATGTCTTTTTTTTTTGTTGGTTAAAAAATTAAAAATAGCATACAATTAAAATAAATTTAATTACAAATAGTTTTATAACATAATACATTTTTAATTAAAATAAATTAATTGAAGAAATAGTAAAGTAACTAATAGATATACTCATTTTATGGCTGAATTTAAAATATTAAGAAATTATATGGTGGATATCTACATCAATGAAGATGTCGATGATAAATTTATTAGTTTGATTCCACAACAAAGAAATAGAATAAATGAATTGATGCAACTTGGGGTAATATTAACTTACAGTTTGTCGCTTGATAGGTCTAGATTATGGATTACTATGTTTGGCGAAAATGAAGAAAGTGTGATGAAAACACTCCAAACTTTCCCAATGATGGAGTACTTTTCTCCAGAAATTTACGAATTAGCATTCCATAATAATATTTCATACAGAATGCCAGAGTTATCTTTGAATTAAGAATGAGTTTGCTATTCTGATTATTCTAAATCATATATAGTAGTTATACTACAATAATCATTCAATATTTTTTTGAGTGAATAATTGCATAGAATCTATATCAAGAGCAACTAAATACCCTAAATTATCATTAGAGTTTTTGTAAACGCAGCCACCATCTAAAACAATTCTATTTGAATTAAGAGATTCTTTAATTACTTTTAAATTGATTGGTGTGTGCCCAACAATTATTTTTTTATTATTAATTTTGGCAATATCAATTTCTTTAGGATCTAAGTTCCTTATCCAACACATAGAACTAATATCGGTTAGCGGGTTATCACAATTAAAATTTAACCCACCGTGTACCAAAATATAATCATCTAATTCTATAAAATTAAATAAATTCTCAAAAAAGTATATGTATTTTTTTTTGAGTTCAATTGGGTGATGTATGCCAAAACTATCGAGTGTTGTTTTGCCACCAGATTTGTACCAATTGCTAAATGTTGCAGCATTATTGATGGATTCCAAAAGCATTTGTTCGTGATTACCGAGCAAACATTTTACATTATATCCTTTGATAAGCAATTCGATTACATAATTTACAACTTGTTTGGAGCTATGCCCTCTATCGATAAAATCACCAAGAAAATATATTTGGTCATTTTTATTGATTTTAATAGTTTCAGTCAATAGATTATATAATGATTTACAGCAACCATGAATATCACCAACAACTATGCGTCTTCCATTCATTTTAATAAATTTAGTGTAGCATTAATATTTATTTTTACAAATTAATAAAAGTATTGATAAATTCAAATAAAATTAACATTTAAAATATTCTAAGAATATAAGTTAGTAATTAATATAATACAAAAATCAACCATACGGTTAACCGTACGATTGATGAAGATTTGAATAATTTTATTTTTTGGTATAAATAATTAATTAATAAATAATATTTTGAGGTGAAGAAAAGATAAATATTTGCTTTTTTTACACCACTAAACACCACCCAAATAACAACAAAAATCAATTTCTTATCTTTATAATCAAATATTATTTCATTATTTTATTATACATCTAAAATTATTATTTAATTTGGAAATATAAAATTAATCCAATTCATATTACTTACATTTTAATACAAGGAAAGTTGTTTTGAAAAAAGAAATTATAAAATTAGAAATGATAAACTTTAAAAAATATATATCAAAAAAATATAGTCAACTTTATTTTTTAATTGTCATCTCATTTTGTTTGTTGATACCTAATATTTCTATTTCTCAGAATATTAATAATTGCAAAGTATTCCCACAAAATAATATTTGGAATACACAACTTGATACTATGCCAATACACAAAAAGTCTCAAGATTATATTAACACTATTGGAGTTAATCTTAGTTTGAGAAGTGATTTTGGTTCTGGATTATGGAATGATACTCCAATTGGTATTCCTTATGTTTTGGTAAGTGGCTCAGAAAAGAAACAAATTGTTACTTTTGAATATGCTGACGAAAGCGATAAAACTGGCTACCCAATCCCAAATAATCCACCAATAGAAGGTGGCGAAAATAGTACTGGCGATAGACATATTCTGATGATTGACACTTCAAATTGCAAATTATACGAATTATTTAATGCATATCAAAATAGTGATAAAAGTTGGAGAGCAGGTTCAGGTTCAATATTTGATTTGAATTCAAATATATTAAGAACCGATACTTGGACTTCGGCGGATGCAGCTGGTCTGCCAATTTTCCCTGGACTTGTAAGATACGAAGAGGTGGCGAGTGGAGAAATTAATCATCTAATTAGGTTTACTGTACCGAAAACACAAAGAGCATATTTATGGCCCGCTCGCCATTTTGCATCATCAATTAAAGATGTAAATTATCCACCAATGGGAATTATTATGCGTCTAAAAAGTACTTTTGACATAAGTAAATTATCGCCACAGGCAAAAGTAGTTGCAAAAGCGCTACAAAAATATGGAATGATATTAGCCGATAATGGTTCAGCGTGGTTTATGTCTGGTGTTCCAAATGAAAATTGGGACAATGATGATTTATATACTTTGAGACAAATTCACGGTAATGATTTTGAAGCAATTGATATTAGTTCATTACAAGTAGATAATAATTCCGGCGAAGTGATAGATTTGAGTAGTTCGATAGATAATGAAGAAATTAATACTTCAAAATCTCCATTTTACATAAGTGATAATATTTTGTATTTAAATAATCTTGAAATTAATGAAAATATAGAAGTAATTGATATTTTGGGAAACACCACTTTAAACTTATTATCCAAATCAACTAACGAAATAATTGATATTAATCACTTGCAAAATGGAATATACTTTTTAAAAATTAATAATCAATTTGAAAAATTCATAAAATAGAAATAATAAAATTACTACCCACTACCACCTATGTCGAAAAAATCGCAAAAAATCGACATAGGTTTAAAGTATGTCGATTGAATAAAGATAGGTATTTTTGTGGGAGGAGTGATAATATTAACAATTTTAAAATCTTAGTGAATTATAATTGTAACTATCTTAGATTTTGATTAATTTTGTACAAACTAATTACTTCTAAAATTTTAAATCAATAAATATGAAAATTATTAAAAAACTAAATACAATTGCCTTATTATCTATAATGTTAGCATTTTTATTTAGCTCATGTACTCCATACTCAGATAATAGTTACCAAATGTTTGCAATAGACTACACTGGGGGTACTCTTAATGAAAATAAAATTGAATATAAAGATGACAATCTAATAATAAAGTACAACTTTAATTCACCAGGCGGTTATATAGAGTATTCAATTTATAATAATTCAAAAGAAGATATTGTTGTAGATTTAGATAGATGTTATTTTATCTTAAATGACGAGATAAATTCTTATTATAACTCAATTTCAATTACTAATTCATCAAGTTATACTGCAGCAGTAACAAGTGAAGTGGAGTCTATTTTTAACAATAGGGCTTACGGTCTTGGTAAATCAAGTTCCAATACTTATTCAACTACAAGAATAGAAAAGCAATATTTCATATTATTACCAAATACATTTAAAACAGTTAAAACTTACAATTTGGTTTCTGATTATTTTGAGATAAAGAATTTGAATAAATATTTCAGATTAAATCAAATACCTGCAAATATAAATTATAATATTACCAATAGTCCAATTCGATTTTCTAATGTAATAAATTATAAAGTAAAAGATAAAGATAGAGAATATAAATTAGAAAGTAAGTTTTTTGTAGAAGAGATATTTAATATACCAAGTTCTAAATTTTATGTGTGGAACAATAATAATTCAAATTTGCTTAGCAATAGAAATCAATTAGGAACAAAAATATTAAAATATACACAGCCACATTATTTCTATATCAATTACTAGTATGTCGATTGAATAAAGATAGGTATTATACTACCAGACTCCCAACCCACTTCCTACTTAAATGCAGGGATGCCGGTGATTGCTTGTCCTAAAATCAAAGTGTGAATATCATGCGTTCCTTCGTAAGTTTTAACTGACTCTAAGTTATTGGCGTGACGCATAATTGGATATTCGTCTAATATACCATTCGCTCCGTGCAACTCTCTTGCCATACGTGCACACTCCAAAGCCATGTGTACGTTATTTCTTTTAGCTAATGATACTTGTTCGTTAGTTGCTGTATTGTTATCCATCATACGACCCAATCTGTGCATAATTAACTGACCTTTGGTAATTGCATCAAGCATCCAAACTAATTTCTCTTGCACTAATTGATAAGACGCAATTGGTTTGTCAAATTGAATACGAGTTTTTGTATAATTTAATGAAGAATCATATACACTCATTGCAGCACCAAGCACTCCGTAAGCTATACCAAATCTCGCTTGCATCAAACAGTTCAAAGGTCCTTTTAGACCATCAATATTTAATCTATTTGCTTCTGGGATTTCTACATCTTGGAAAATTAATTCGGAGGTAACTGACGCTCTTAGTGAGTGTTTACCTTTCATTTCTGGTGCAGAAAAACCTTTCATTCCTTTTTCTACCAAAAATCCGTTAACTCTTCCATCTAATTTCGCCCAAACTACAGCCACATCTGCCACAGTACCGTTTGTAATCCACATTTTGGCACCATTCAATAAATATCCGTCTTCTATTTTTTTTGCGTTAGTTATCATACCACTTGGATTAGAGCCAAAGTCCGGTTCTGTTAATCCAAAACAGCCAATTGCCTCTGCTTTAGCTAATTTTGGAAGCCATTTCATTTTCAATTCTTCGCTACCATAGGTTTCTATCGGATACATTACAAGTGAGTTCTGAACGGATGCAAATGAACGAAAAGCAGAGTCTCCTCTTTCCAATTCTTGCATAGCTAAGCCATAACTTGTGTAGTTCATTCCGTGTCCGCCATACTTCTCTGATACTTTAATACCGAATAATCCTAATTCTGCCATTTTAGATGTTATCTCAAATGGAAATGTACCATCACGATAATGCTTTTCGATAATCGGTACAACTTCTTCTTCAACGAAATTTCTAACTGTATCACGAACCATAAGTTCTGTTTCTGTGTATAGTTCATCTATATTGTAAAAATCTAAACCTTGAAATGCCATAATTTTACCTTTTTAATTAATATTTATATTCTGTTTTATTTTATTTACTTTGATTAATTGATAACTAACAAACAACTAAGTTATACAAAATTACACAAAATATGTGAAATATTTATTTAATATCTACTATATATAATAATATCAAAAAAATATTCTATTTTTGAATTATATACTTTTTAAATTTCTTAATTGATGAAATATAAATTAATATGTCACAAGACCGTAACCAAAAAATTACTTTTGCTACTTTATTAGTAACTTTAGGAATTATATATGGTGATATTGGTACATCACCATTATATGTGCTCAAAGCTATTGTTGGGAGTGATCCAATTAACAATGATATAATACTTGGCGGTATTTCTGCAATATTTTGGACACTCACTTTACAAACAACGATTAAATACGTAATTATTACATTGAGAGCAGATAACAACGGCGAAGGTGGGATCTTTGCGCTTTATGCTTTGGTATCAAAAAACAAAAAAAGGTGGTTGATTTTTCCTGCATTGATTGGTGGGGCAACTCTTTTGGCAGATGGTATAATTACGCCACCAATATCAGTATCTTCGGCTATAGAAGGACTTAGAATTATTCCTCAACTTAGTGAAATCAATACAATTCCTATTATAGTTGTTATTTTAACTTTATTATTTATTTTCCAACAATTTGGGACACACTTAGTTGGAAAGTATTTTGGTCCAATTATGTTGATTTGGTTTAGTATGCTTTTTATTTTGGGAATTTATCAAGTAGCGCTAAATCCTGAAATATTAAAAGCGATTAACCCATATTATTTTTATCACATGTTAGTTTTACATCCAGATGGATTTTGGTTATTGGGAGCAGTATTTTTGTGTACCACAGGAGCAGAAGCTTTGTATTCAGATTTGGGGCATTGTGGAAGAGATAACATTAGAATATCGTGGGGTTTTGTAAAAACTGCACTTATGTTTAATTATATGGGCCAAGGAGCGTATCTATTAAATCATAATGGCGAATTATTACAAAATTTAAATCCATTTTATGTAATTATGCCAGAGTGGTTTTTATTGACTGGTATAATAATCTCTACATTTGCAACAATTGTTGCCTCACAGGCTCTAATAAGTGGGTCATTTACACTTATTAATGAAGCAATGAGATTAAACTTTTGGCCCAAAGTAAAGGTAAATTATCCAACAAATATTAGAGGACAATTATACATTCCATCAATTAATTGGCTATTGTATGTTGGGTGTCTTGGTGTAGTATTTTATTTTCAAGAATCTTCGAATATGGAAGCGGCTTATGGATTAGCAATAGTAATTACGATGTTAATGACCACAACATTGTTGTTTTACTTTATGAAACTAAGAAAATTTAATAAAGTATTAATTTATGTAATTACATCAGTTTATTTTATTATTGAATTTTCGTTCTTTATCGCAAATAGTATTAAATTTTCACACGGTGGTTGGGTAACATTATTGATTGGTGGCTTTTTATTTCTTATATTTAATATTTGGTATAATGCCACTTTAATCAAAAATAAATACGTTGAATACACAAAAATAAATCCTTATTTAGAAGTATTCAAAGAATTAAGTAATGATAAAACTATAGCAAAATTCTCATCAAATTTAATTTATTTGACAAGTGCAACTAAAGAAGATGAGATTGAGGTTAAAATAGTTTATTCCCTATTACAAAAGCAGCCCAAAAGATTTGATGTTTTATGGCTTATTCAAATCGAAGTAGTCGATGAACCATACACAATGGAATTTAAAGTAATTGAAATTACAAAAGAGAAAATATATAAAATTATCTATTATTTAGGATTTAGAGTCGAGCCAAGGATAAATCTATTTTTTAGAAAAGTAGTCGAAAATATGGTTAAAAACAATGAAATCAACATAAAAAGTAAATATCCATCATTAGCTAAAAACAACTTAGTTGCTGATTTTCGATTTGTGATATTTAAGAAATACTTTTCTTATGACAATGAATTTCCATCAATTCAAAAAATATTCTTAGATGGTTACAAAATACTTAAAAAGTTCAGTTTGTCAGAGGAAAAGGAATTTGGATTGGACACAAGTTCGGTTGTCATCGAAAACATTCCACTAATATTATCCCCAGTTGAGGGCATAAACCTTGTCAGAATTTATGATGAAGAAGTTTAGTTCTTTATGAATAATATAAAAGACATTTACTAATAAAAAAAGGGTATAAATATTAATTTTATACCCTTTTACAATTTAAATTATATTAATACTATAATTTACATTTCTTGATTTCAAATAATTAAAGATATAATCACATATTTCTTTGTTTGAGATTAATTCTGGTGGATAAAATCCAATAGGTATTTTGCCAGCATTTTCTAATGCATAATTAACAAGTGCTGTGGCAGTAAAGCCTGTAGTCCTTGCCATCGAAGAATATCCAGTAGTGAAATCCTTTCTATCAAATAAATCGTATTGAACTGTTTCAATTTTTTTATTAGAAAGATTTTCGCCTTTTATTTTAATTTGCATTACTGTAAATTCATCATCTTTATCATCCAATTTCCAACTATCAATCAATAATTTAGATGTTAATTCTATCGGCTTAATATTAACTTTTTGATTATTTGAAATTATCTCTATTTCTGTTTCATCTAATAGTCCAATCATCTTTAGATTTTTAATTAAATCTATATGCCCAGGGAAACGCATTGTTTTTTCTTTTAGATTTGGTATATTTGGGAATGAAGTTATTATACTTCTCAATCCATCAGTATTAAATGCCTCCAATGTGCCTACTTTCTCAAAATTAATTAACTCGGGCTCACTCAATGCGTCTTTGATTATGATTTCATTATTTATCTTTAATCTCGCTGGTCTGGTGTATTCTTCTAATACATCAATCGGTGAAAATGGTGCTTTGTACTCAAATGGTAATTTTCGTTGATAAGGCAATCCGCCTACTAAACATTGGAAATCTGTAATTTTCATTATTTGATTATAATAACCTAATAGTAAATTTGCAACACCGGGGGCAACTCCAATATCAAAAACACCATAAGTATTATTTTCGATTGCGATTTGATTTAATGGCGAATAATCCTCTGGGAAAAATGATATATCAATAATTGGTTTACCTTTTTGTAATACAGCTTTTACAGTTTTGTATCCCATAAATCCAGGCACAGCCCCAACTATAATATCATAATGTTGTAATTCGTTTACAAAAGAGTTTTCTGATTCTAAGTCATTTAAGTCTTTTGTGAGCGTCGTAATATTTTTTAGATTGTTAGTTTTGATTAGTTTGGAAATCCTTTCAACGTTAATATCCATAACAGTTACGTCATAATTAGAAGAGTCCTTATTAGAAGATAAGTCTGCTGCCATAACAGAGCCGACCATACCTCCACCAAGCACCAATATTTTCTTTTGCATTTGTTACCTTATATTATTTTATAATTATTTTTTGAATTAATAGTCTTATGTAAATAACAATTTAGATATTTTTATTGTAATTATAATATGATGAAACCAAATATATTAACTCTAAACAAATTTATTCAATATTTTAATATTTTTAAATATATCAAATATAGTAATATTAGTTTGAATACTATTCTCAATATATTTTCTAATATATTTCTTAAAAGTAAGCTTTTTATGGTTTGTTTTATGATTTTGATTAGTTCAATTATTTCTGTACCTAATTTGAATGCTCAATTAGACAAAACAGCTTATTACAATTATGGTACTCCAATTTATGCTGAAATTAATATCTTACCTTACGATAATAATGATACTGCCAAAATTAATATATTATACAAAATACAGTTTAATTCTTTAATATTTAAAAAATCAACTGAAAAAAAAACATATAATAAATTTATTGCTCTGCCACAATTAGAAATTGTACTAAAAGATAAAGATGGTATAATCAGAAGCCGTAATAATATTGTCGATACAGTCATCGTTGATAATTTCGAAGAGACAAGCTCAAAGGAACTATATTTTTCTAACTTTGTAGAATCAAAAGTAGCACACAATGAGTATAAATGTAGTATTGAATTTAATAAATCTCCAACTAATGTCAAACTCAATTTCAACATAAATACTGATTTGGATTTTTATACCAAAAAGAATGTATTGACAACACCAATTTTTATTTCTAGAAAAGTAAAAGAAAGTTCCAAATATTTATTGCCATTTATAATGGACAAAAAAATCGCATTCAGCTCGGTCGATACAGGTATATTAATTCCTATAAGTTATGAAAACGAAACAAGTCAATTCAGATATGAAATTAAAACTTTGGATAAAAGTAAAAAAAGTATTTTTTATGATGAAAATGATAAATTAGAATTATCAGGTACAGCCAAACTTAGATTGAGTTCAGAATTGTTACTTTATAAAATTCAAAACAAAGAGAAAAACAAGTCTGGTTATATTGATTTGAGTAATCCGAATACAAACTTCAACTTTAATCCTACGTTGAATACAATGTACTCAAATAATGTTTTTTATGATATAGAAGAAATCAAATCCAATAGTCCTAAATTTGACCATAATCTTGGTATTTTGGATATTACTATTCCTTCTAATTTCAATAAAATTGGTAAATATGAATTAATCATTTTTTATGATGAAAATGGCACGGAACAACAAAAATCATATAAATTTGAAAATATTTGGGAGACACAACCAATTTGTTTGCAAAACTTAGATTATGCAGTAGAATCAATGTATTATATTCTGTCTGATGAATTATATGAAAAGATGAGCTCTGGTGATGAAGAGTATAAAAGAAGTATGTTTTTGGAATACTGGAAATCAAAAGACCCAACAAAACCTACTCCATTCAATGAAGCACTATATCAATACTTTTCTAGAGTAGATTATGTATTCTTTAATTATCAAACTTTATCTCAAAGTGATGGTTCAAAAACTGACCAAGGTAAAATATTTATATTATACAGTAAGCCAGATAAAACAGAAAGTAAATTTAATGGTAATATTAAAGAAGAAATCTGGACTTATAATAAAGCCAAAAAAAGATATAAATTTTCTACTTTTGGGACTGGTCTAATGAAATTAACTGAAATTGAAGATTTGTAAAACGTAAACTAAAAATTGCATTTTGTTTCTTTGTAATTATTTTACTAAACGTAAGGTTCGTTTAGTTTGGAGAGATTTTCTAATATTTGAACATTAATTCTATCAATATTTTTCTTAAGTTCTAATATTTTGGATAATACTGCATTTTGGTCTGCTTGGTTTGTGATAGAGTCTTCAATGTTTTTTTCTTTTTGTTCTTTTGTCTTAATTAATAAATTATATAATCTGTCCAATTCAAATTTATTCAACAACTTAGATTTAATTTTGTTAATGTATTTATACGAAAAGAACAAAGAGGACGACAGGGTAAGTAATAAAATTAAATTATAAATGTTGATTGATGAAAAAAGTATTATATGGTAATCTTCATTATTAATAATTGTAAATATCAAAACAATCACAAATACTACAAACATAATTAATGCAAATATTAAATTATCTTTATCACCTACTAAATTAATCAATGGCAAGTATTTTGAATTAATTTTCTCGATTTCTTCATTGTAGTTATTTAAAGTTTTTTTGTTTTTTTCAGCAGTCGTTTGTAATTTTTGATGCTCATCGTCCAATAGTCTTAATTCAGAAGCAATTTGTTTGATTTCTGAATCCAAACCATTATTCCTTTCACGTATTTGCTCCTGAAACTCTATCCATATATTTTTGATAAGAACTAATTTCATTTCATATTTTTCTTCATCTGCAATTTTGTTGTATTGCTTAATTTCATCGATATATTCCATCTTAATATTTAAAGTATGTTTATTATGATTGAATAAATCTTTATATTTCTCAATTACATACTTAGCTTTGGATATATCAGTTTGGAAAGCTTTTTCGAGTGCTTCATTGGTATTAAAATTATTAAAATAAGCTAAATTTCTAAATATATCAAAATCCTCTGCTTCAAATTTATTTATTAGAGTTCTACAATTATTGTAAGAATATAATCTATCACTATATTCTTTGTATAATTCTGGTTCTAATAATTTAAATCCTGCTTTGACTATATTTTTAATGTGTATTTTGAGTCTTAAACCATCAACAGTAGATTCTAAAATATCGTCTCTATTAATAATATTAGATATAAAATCTTTGTCATCCTTAAATTCAGGAAAGATTTTGAGAGCATAAAAATTGATGTTATCTATAAATGAAGCAATAATCAAAAATTGAATTTCTTTTGCACTGTGTAATCTTATTAGATAATTAAAACCTGAAACATAATAATTCATAATTTCATCATCAGAGCTTCCATTTTTTATAGTCTGAATAAGTAACTCAAATAAGTAAGGATTAGCTCCGGTGTATTCGAATACTTCTTCAACAGTAATTTCATCTTCTAAATTTTCATTTTGAATTCTATTTTGAATTGCTTTGGGTTGTAAATGTACGAATTTATAATAATCACAATATTTGTGATTAAATCTAATTGGGGCACTCGAATCTCTGAAAGTTATTATAAATCTAATATCAAGTATATCATATAAATTCAAGTCGTTTTCTTCTAATAATTCACTTAACCCAAGGTCAGAAAGCTTTTTAGAATTGATAAACTCCAAAACTGTAGTAATAAATTTGAAGGTTTTCTGTTGAACTAAATCAATATTATCAAAAGCGATGATTAGCTTTCTTTTAATATCTTCGGGATTGACCTGCGAAGTATTTAGTTTAAAAATCAACTCAGCATCAAGAATTTGAAGTAAATCAAAAAGCCAAGCATTATTAATTTTGGACTCAATATTAATTAGTTCATTTATAATAGATTTACTTTTTTCATCATATTTGTCTAATTCTAATTTGCCTAATTCCTCAAAATCAAATGGTTCGTTATTGGTCAAAGTATAAAACAAAAATCTTAACTTTACGAGCTCTGACTTTTCCCAATCAAATTGTGAATTTATAAAATTATCAATAGAAGTGAGTGCGTAAACTAAAACATCAAAAGTATTCGATATATTCTCAAAATTATTAATAATTAGAGATACATCATATAATTTTGTAATATCTTCATCTACAAACAAATTATTAATTAGTGTGGATTTACCGGTACCAAATTCGCCTGTAAATACAGAAATTGGCTTTTCTGTGAATTTACCCAAAAAAGTAGATTTAATAACTTTATATGTTTGTTCGTTATATAACAATAATAACAGTTCCTATTTTATCAGTACTCAAAATATATTTGTAAAGTATTTAGATTTTTGTTGTTAATTTGATTTAGATTATAAGTAATTGAGCTTGATAATTCTTTAATTAGAAATACCCCTCTACCTCCATCTTTCAATAAATTTTTTGGTTCGCGTGGGTCTTCGATTTTTTCCATATCAAAGCCATCGCCCTCATCAGTAATAGTTATTTTTACAACTTTGGTTTTATTGCCAATCTCTTTACAATTGCTTTCCAAACTATCACTAATAATATTTTTATTTAAGTCCAAATTAATTGGAAAAACTAAAATATTTACCTCAACTTCTCTGTCTTGATTATAGTTATTCCCGTGTGAAACTGCATTATTAAATGCTTCTGTCATAATAATTACTAAATTGTGGAAGTCTTCTTCGTTCAAGTTTAGTAATTCTTTTAGACTAAAAATCACAGGTTCAAATTCTCTCAAAACTCCTTTGTATGATTTATAAATTTTATTAAATTCATAAATACTTTCTAAACCCTTTGAATTATATCTATCATCAAAGTTTTTTTTAGGGTTTATATTTGAGTTTGAAGTTACCAAATTTTTTATTTCAAATAATTTTAATAATTTTTAATTTTACGATTTGCTAATTATTTTAAAAATTTATCTTAATTCTATAAAATCACTTAGACGAAACATCAACACAAAGTATTAATAATATTTTTATTTATTAATAATTTTTATAAAGAAGTTGTTTTATTTCACTTTTTGATTTAGTTTTCATAATTAATTCAGCAAATTCAATAGTATCAGTAGATTTGATTTCTCTAATTCTTTTTTTAGTTTCCAATAAAGAATTGGGTACAACCGATAATTCGTCAACACCCAAGCCAATAAGTAATTTGGTGGCTAATAAATGAGAAGCTATTTCGCCACAGACTGATACTTTTTTATTTTTTTGATGTGCATTGTGAATTACCAAATCAATAAATCTAATTACAGCTGGATGAAAAAAATCATAAGATTCTGTAATATAATTATTATTTCTATCCGCAGCCATAACATACTGCACAAGGTCGTTTGTGCCGATACTAAAGAAATCACAATAATCTACCAAAATATCTGAAATCATTGCTGCAGAAGGCGTTTCTATCATAGTACCTAAAGCGATTTTTTTATCATGATCCAACCCTCTATTAGTTAATATAGAAGAAATATCGCTGATGTGCTTTTTGACAGTCAAAATCTCATCTAAGCTACTTACCATTGGCACCATTATTTTAATGTTTCTTAGTTTAGATGCTCTTAATATTGCAGTTATTTGATTTTTCAGAATAATTGGTTTTGCCAATAAATATCTAATTCCTCTCAATCCTAATGCCGGGTTGTCTTCTTTGAATGCAAAACCTTCGTTATATTTATCATAACCAAAATCAAATAATCTAATTGTTATATCATTTGGGAATACACTTTCTGCTATTTGATTGTATATAACAAATTGCTCTTCTTCATCTGGGATTTTGGTTGAATTCAACAAAATACTTTCTGTACGGAATAACCCAACCCCGTCTGCACCATTAATCATAGCTAATTTTGCATCTTCTAAATTGTCAATATTTGCTTTTAGTTTTATTTCTCTTCCATCAAGTGTCATTGAAGGCAAAGTAACTAAATCCCCTAATTTTTTGCGTCTTTTCTCAATATCATTAATTTGTTTTGTATATTTTTTTTGTGAATTTACAGTAGGATTTATTATAATTTCCCCATTAAATCCATCGATTATGATATTATATGATAAACTTGGGTTTGGAGTACGATTTTTATTATTAGATTTACTATCCGCACCAACAACTATTCCATTAGATTTTGTAATTTTTGCTTTAAGAATACTTTCACAAATATTGTTTACACCAATCACCTGAGGTATTTGGAATGAACGGCACAAAATTGCCGAATGTGAGCCTATCCCACCAACTTCTGTAATCAACCCTTTGATATTTTTATCTTTTAGTTTGATAATGTCGGTAGTAGTTACACTTTTTGTGATGACAATAGCCCCATCAGGGATTTCTTTTTCAATATTTATACTTTGTGCTGATGAGATAAGTAATTGTTTAATTTCATCTAATTCGGCTACTTTCTCTCTAATTATATTATCAGAAGACTTTTTGAAAAATTGCTTTTGTAATTCGATTACCATAACAATTGCTTCACTCGAGGTATGACCATTTTTGATTTCTGTGATAATACTATCTCTCAAAATAGGGTCGTCAAGTATTAAATATGTACTTTCTAATATGTTTTTGATTTTAAATTTATCATTAGTTTGCTTTTCAATAAGTTTCTGAAGTTCTGTTTTGACATTTTCTAATATCTGGTCAAAATAATCGCACTCTTTTTGTATTTGACTTAGATTATTTTTTTCTTTTTTATTTGTACCATTTTTTTGAAAATTATTATCAAGATTAGTATCAAGTTTGTTTTCTATTAAATAATATTGACCTAAAGCAATACCAGAAGATGAAGGTATTCCTTTAAATTTTAAAGAATTTGATAATTTTACTATTTTTGCTGTGCGGGCTAATTTAACTGCATTTACTGAAATAGCAGAATTACCTGTTTTAGCAATATTATCTCTTTTTAATATTTTTGGTTCAATTATTTTCAAAAATTTCATTTTTTATGTTTAACATAATTACTATTCTTAACATCTTTACCAAATTTCGCCAAAACCACTATCAAAAAGTGCTTTAATTTCTTGTGCAGCTAACTCTTCATCAACTCCTTCTATTATTAGCTTTAATATACTTCCCATTTCGGCTGCAAGTGTCATAACACCAATAATACTTTTGGCATTTATAGTGAAGCCATCACGTGAAAGCTGGATTTCTGACTTAAATCTTGCAGTTAATTTCACTATTGATGCTGCGGGTCTTGTATGCAAACCAGATCTATTTTTTACTTCTAATTCAATTTCTACCATTAACTTTAGATATTAATTTTTTTGTTGAATAATATTTTTTTAGTTTTGTTGTTGATTCATTTGATTCAACTAATTCTATTTTTAATTCTATTTTCAAGTTTAGTTATATTTTTACATAATTATTTACACTTAGAATAATGAAAAAAAGCAAATTAATTATTTTTTGATTAGTATTATAATTTAATTAATAATAAAACTAAATATAATGATTATATTTTATAAATATTAAAATTAACAATTACATTTTACAAAATACGTTTATTTATTTTAGTATTATTATTATTATGAAAATTAATTTATAAAATTTATAACAAAATATATAATAAAATAGCTAACAAATATAGTTTGTAAAAATAGTTGAGGCTGGAATGGAAATTAATGAGCAGATAATTGATGATAATGATTTTAGAATTGCTTCAAAAAAAGCACTTTTGGAGTATTTGGCTGTTCAAAAGGATGAAAGAATATTAGTATTAGCAGATAATACCAAAAGAGAAATTGGACTTAATATTTATTCGGTAGCACAAGAATTAGGCTTTGAGGCGTTTTATTTGGAGATGAAAGAGGCGAAATTCAACGGAGAAGAGCCAGATAAAGTTGTTGCTGACTTGATGGGGCAATTTGATGTAGTCATCTGCCCGACAAAAAGGTCGCTTACTCACACTGATGCAAGAAGAATGGCTTGTTCAAAAGGTGCTAGAGTTGCAACTCTGCCTGGTATAACAAAAGAAATATTTGTTAGATGCTTGAATGCCGAGAGTGATATTATCGAAGAATTAAGTAATAGATTAGTAGAAAAATTTAAAGATGTTTGTTTTGTCAGAGTTGTAACCAAACTTGGTACAGATATAACAATGGACATTAGAAATCGGAGAGTTATTTCATCCACAGGAATAATTAGAGAAGAAGGAAGTGGTGGCAATTTACCATCTGGTGAAGTTTATCTTTCACCTGTCGAGGGAAGTAGCAATGGAACAATAGTTTTTGATGGTTCTGTTGCAGGGATTGGAATATTAGAAGCACCAATGAAACTATCAGTCAAAGACGGCTATGTTATAAATATTATTACAAATGATAATCATCAAGCAAAACAGCTCTTGGATACTTTGAATGAGGTCGGAAAAGATGCTTTTGCTATTGCAGAATTAGGTATCGGTACTAATCACAAAGCAATTATTTCTGGATTGATATTAGAAGATGAAAAAGCACTCAAAACTTGTCATATTGCTATGGGAAATAACAAAGGAATGGGTGGGAGTATTGATGTTCCACTTCATATTGATGGAATAATCAAAAATCCAGATATTTATTTTGACAATGTTATGATAATGCAAAATGGCGATTTTTTGTTCTGATTTTTTAAGCAAAAGTATGAAAAAACGAATAAACAACACAATTAACAACATAATAAGAAACAAGACTACCACATTTGAATTTAGAAAAATAAATTTGAATGATTCGCTGTGTATAAGTTTTGTAAGAAGTATTAGTAGTATAAGTTATATTGGGTCTATTTGTACATTATGTTTAATGTTTCTGTTTATAAATCAACCATTGCAAAGCCAAGAAGCAAGAATTTGGCATATTGAAGATAAAAACAAAGATACTATTGATTTTGGAATAGTATATTTGGGAGACTCAACTTCACAACAATTTTTATTACAAAATTACTCAAATAGAACACTTAATATTTTAGGTAAATCCCCAAGTTATATCCGTAAAGTGGTACCAGGGGATAATCAATTTCGATTTTTACATTTTTTACCAAAAAACAATCTCGACCCAATATTTGCCGTAAATCCTAATGAAGTGCCAGACACAATTACAATTTTATTCAAAGATAAATTAGTTTTTGATGGAGCAATAGGCAAAATGGAAGCAATTCTCGAGATAGGTCTTGTCGATTTGGACTTTCCAGAAAATGACAAAAGGCACTTAGTTGTTGCCGATACTTTTTTATTGGTGGGGCGTAAAACTAATAAACTGTTGGGCTCTTTTGAAGATAATATAAAATTCGATTCAGTCTATATAAATCCTGATTTTATTACCTACAAAGAATGGAATATAAGGAATGTTTGGACTGAAAGATTGAATATTGATAAAGATAAGTATAATCTTCTAACTTCCAAATTTGTTAAAGATGAAATTATACTAAAAACGAAAACAATACCTTTTGAATTAAAGGCAAGGTCTGAAAATGTAAAATATGAAGTTAATTATAAACCTTTGGATTTTCTACCAGATACCGTAATTTACAAATTATATTACGAAGACATAAAAGCCAATGACAATAGAATTGATAGTGCTGTGGCAATTATTTCTGGCGTCGGGGTGAAGCAAGACTTGAGCATCATTAAGGTTGATAATGCGATAACATTTAGAAGAAATGAAGATGTAAATGAAGTCAATTCATTCATCATTGAGCTTGGTAACCTTAATATAAATGAAACTCGAGATGTTAATTTATATGTTGAAAATCCAAGTTTATTTTCTAATATTAATATAGGCAAACTAGGCGAATCAATTATTCAAAAGTATAATAAAAGTGATATTATAAATATCATAAAACCATTTTTGGATAATAATGTAAATCTAAAGGTCGGAACCAAAGATACAATTCAATTTAAGTTCACGCCACTAAAAGATGGAATATTTGAATTTGAATATATTATCCAAACAGATTTATCTAAAAGAAAGATTATTGGTTATACAAACAAAAATGAGTTTATTAAATTTATTTTTAGAGGGAATGTACCCAAAGGTCAATTATTTACTGCAATTGATACAGTCTCATTTGGTTCGATTAATATAGCTGGTAACTGCCCAGCTTTTAACAACCAAAATGTGGAAATAAGAAACAGAGGTACTTTGCCAGTTACTTTCAGAGTAGTTACAGATATTGATTTTACTGGTTTTGATTTTAGTTTTGATGGTAATAATATAATCAATCAAAATGAAAGCAAAATATTAAAATTATCTTTTGCACCAACTATTGAAAAAAATTACAAATCATTTATTTATGTCATTTATAATAATGGTACATTAGAAGATACTCTAAAGTTAAATTTGATGGGTAATGGTCTTAGTAAATTATCTTCGATGGTACAAATAAGTCAATATTTTTATAAACCTGGTGAACAAATTTATATTCCTATAATTTCTGAAAAGAATAAAATAAGCTTAGCATCAAAATTCTCTACAGTAATAAAATTTGATACAACAATGATTAAGTATAATAGTTTCAAAACGAATAATACTGCAACTCAAAATTTATCATTAAACTCTGAAATTGTATTTAAAAATGATGAACTAATAATAAATCTAAATAATATCGAAAATAGAAATTTTATGAGTTCTGATACTCTAATTTTATTAAAATTTGATACATATTTGGGAGATAATTTTGAGTCAGATATTGTTTTTTATAATACTACAATAGGAAATGAAAATTGTAATACAATAATGGATGTGAACATTAGTAATGGATTGATTAAAATTGATTCTGTTTGTGGATTGGAGTACAAAGTTTATAATAGAAGTAATAGAAATAAATTTAACCTAAAAGAGCCATTTCCAAATCCAACAAGTGAATCACTTGCACTAAATTTTGATGTTGCTTTTGATACCGAAGTTAAAATTGAATTGTATAATTCTTATGGCGAATTAATCAAAATAATTGAAAATAGTGAATATAAAAGTGGGACTTATCAAAAAAAATATTCATTGAGTAATTTGAGCAAGGGTATATATTTACTCAAAATGCAAGCAGGTTTATACTCTAAAACCCAATTATTTATTAAAGAATAAATAATTACAATTATAATTTACTAAAACAATTTACAAGAATAGTTAACAATAAACATTAAATAAATCTGAGAAAATACAATTATATATCGACAAATCTTAGTCATATCTGGCAAAATCTATTAAAGTTTCCAAACTTTATTAGAGTAAATTTGTTATATGTCCACACATTTATTTCATTTTTCACAGTTTTTTTGTTTTCTAATTTATCTATTTCTTATTCACAAGGATTTGACTGGTATTATTCAAATAGATTGCCTTTTTCTACGCCAAATTTATTTATTGGTGGGAATATCGAAGGACAATTAATCAGTTATAATGCAGACTTACCTATTAAAAGGTATTTTAATACTAATGAACTGGAGTGTTGCCGTTACAATGATGGCAAAGGTAGCGGGCTAAAATTTGGAGTAAATGTTGAGTATTGGTATGAAACATTCCAGAGCATAAATGTTAGTCTAAATTTTCAATCATTGCCCTTAAATTTCAAGAAATTAGCTGCACCTATTCCACTTAGTAATGGGGATAATTTAATTACTGAATATGACTACCAATCTAACTTGTCATTAATTAATTTAGATATTGGCTGGAAATATAAGATAGTTGAAAGCCACTTCTTTATTAATCCAAGTGTAGATATTAATTATTTTTTGGATAGAAGCAAAGGCTTACATACCGAAAGGATTATTAGTCCAGATTATGAAACTTTTTCTGATGGAAGTTTGATAAAAAACTTAGATGATGTAATTTTGCCTAAAATAAATTCACTAAATTATAATTTTAACTTAAAAGCTGGTTATGATTATTCTCCGGCAATTGGGATTTATTTGTCTCCATATTTGGGATATACTTTTTCATTGAGTAATTATCTTGATGAAGTCAGCAAAAATGGAAGAAATCAATCGTTGGGTTATACTGGATTTCTTTTTGGTCTTAGGTCAATGATTAGTTTAAATTAATCTAATGTAAACTAAATCAGTCTAAATTAATTTTAATTATTCTCAATAAAAAATACAAAAAATAAAACTATAAATAATGCAAAAAACTAAATATATTCAAAAAACTAAAACAATTAACTCAAATCTTTTATCTATGAAAATCAAAAATCTTTACAAAATATTCTTAATACTTCTAATAATCACAATAAATTTTACTAATTATGCAATTAGTGAAGAAACCAACCAAAAAGAAGCCGAAAGTTTAATGTTCGAAGCAATTACTTTTATGAATGGAGGCGAATTCGAAAAGGCACTTACGTTAATTGAAAAAGCGATTGTATTAGAACCAGATAATTTTGAATATCAATATGAAAGAGCTTTGGCAAATTTTAAATTAAAAAATTATGAGAAATCAATTGAAGAATTAGAAAGACTGTCTTATGACCCAGAGGCTAATGAAAATGTTTACCAATTATTAGGGGCAAGTTATGACTTTTTGGGTAAAAAGGAAAATGTCTTTAGAATCTTGAGTATCGGTTTGAAAAAATTCCCAAACTCTGGGCGATTGTATTATGAGTTAGGGGTTACAGAGTTTGGAAGGCAAAAAGAAAAAAACGCCTTAGAAAATTGGGAAATTGGAGTAAACAAAGACCCTAATTATTCTAATAATTATTATCAATTACTTAGATATTACAAAAATACCGATAACAAAATTTGGGCGTTGTTGTATTCAGAGGTTTTTCTGAACATATCTCAAAATATGCAAAAAAGCCAAGAAGTAAGTAGAACTTTATATGAATTATACCAAAATAATTTATACAAAATCAATAATTCTCAAGCACTACAATTAGACACTATTCAGACTTCTGATAACGAATCAACTAATTCGGATAAAACAAAAAGCAAGAACTCAAAAAAGAAAAACAAGAAGAAAGATGCAGCAAAAGACTTGAAAGACAGAAACTTGGCTAATTATGGATTAAGACTGACTGATAAAACTAATTCGGATAAATTAGCTATAGATATAAATAATCTTTTAGATGATGCTCTAAACAACTTATTGAATATTAAACAGAACTCTAAATACTTAAATGATGATAAATTAACAATAGAAGGTATAATTAAATTAAGAGAAGAATTTATCAAATTATGGGATAAAAGTGAAATTAAAACTAAGTTCCCTATTTATTTGTTAAATTACACATCGAAAATTATTAAAGAAAGTAGCTTTGATACCTATAGTTATTTTATTTTGGCAGAAGGCAATCCTGATGAAGTAGAAAAATGGTCAAAAAGAAATACAAAATCGGTAAATAATTATATTAAATGGCAAAGTAAAAATCCATTTATTGTTGACAAAGAGACTAATTTTACAAAATTTGATTTGAATTCATATAAATAAATTTTTATATTATCAATAATTAAGATACTTTTGTTTTTATATTTCAAATTTTATTCATAATTTTACAGAATATATTTTTTGATTGCAGCATAATTCTACAAAAATCATAAAATTAAGAACAACTTAAGACTAATTTAAGTTTAAAAATACTATTATTCAGGGGGACAAATGGTATTCTTTACAATTAGTTCTATTACCAAATCTATTAATAATACATTTAATAATATAGATTTGAATAGAACCATTACCAAAAATTACAAACTTCCTATTTCATCACAGAATACTTTTAATTCTAAAAGTATTGATATCAAAAGTATACAGTCAGCTGATGATTTTTTACCTAAGTTGAGAATTACTAATAAGCTTAGTTTCGCAGTTGTGGTATATTTGACCCTACTTTTTACTTGTTCTAACGTTGCTCATAGTCAAGATGCAATCGTAAATGATTATTTGACAATGGTAGCAAGAGGAAAAGTGCAAGAAGTAAAAGCAAAATTACCAGACCTAATGGTGGAATATCCGGATAGTCCAGCGGTAAAGTTGCTTTTGGCAGTTGTACTGGAAGATGCTACTAAGTCTGTTGAAATTTACAAAGATATTGTCAAAAAATATCCAGATAATATTTGGGCAGATGACGCTTATTGGAGATTAATTCAATATTATGCAATCGTTGGAGATATTAATAAAGCTAAAAGTGAATTGGCAATTTTTAGAGAGAATTACCCAACTTCACCATTTTTGGTTATATCTGGCGAAACAGTTAGATTGGCAGAAAGTGTAATTAGTAGCAGAAACTCAAAAAATATGAGTAACTCTAACAATGTTGTAAATCCTAACTCTGCTAACAATTCTTCTGAAATCACAGAAATCAAAGTTTATAAAGAACCAAAAACTTCTGAACCAAAAGAAGAAAATCACTCTGAAGCAAATCATTCTACTGCAAAAACTGAAACTTCGGACAAAAAATTAACAAATAAGTTAGAAAAACAAAAAACACCATTGCCTACTTTGGAAGAATTGTCTAATGAAACCGAAGAGAATGAAGCAAAGGATAATGAAATTGCAGAACTTAGAGAAGAGCATTCCGAAGAAATGGAAGCAGAAGTGAATTTAGAACATAAAGAAAATCCGATGTTACATTCTGAAAGTAATAGTCATAAAACTAATGAACATTCTGAGCCAGCTAAAAATATTGAAAAAAACGAAAAAATTGATAAAAACAGTAAAAGCAAAAATGAAGAGATGAGCTTAGAAGATGAAATGAAAATGAGACAAAATATATCAAAGTCTCTTGCTAACAATAAATTAGAATCTGAGGTAAAAACTGAAAATGCAATCAATAACGCTAAAAGTGATAAAGAAAATAATGCTAATAAGAATATCCTAAATGAAGAAGAAAATGTAACTTCTTTGATGAAAACCGAAGAAGAACTTAAATCTAAAACCTATGGATTGCAAGTGGCAGTATATAATTCCAAAGATGCCGCAGAATTAGAGATGCAAAAGTATATCAAACAAAGAATGAGAACAGAGGTCAAAACCAAAAGTGTTGATGGAAACAAATTATATGCAGTTGTCATTGGTAATTATTCATCAAAAGAGTCTGCCGAGGGTGCCAGAACTATAGTTGAGAAACAATGTAATTGTGAACCAATGATCTTTGAGAAATAATTGCTAATAATTAAGACAATTGATTTTAAATGTGTTATTTTGTTTTGCACATAAATAAATATCCAAATGCTTTTAAATGTTACACTAATACTATTTTCTACAATTTTCGCCTTTTGGATAAGTGCAATTTGTGGTGGTGGAGCAAGTTTGATTTTGTTACCACTATTGAGCTTAATGTTGCCAATATCATTGGTGCCTTTTTCATTAACGGTTGGAACATTTTCGAGTTCAGTATCTCGTATTGTAATTTTTAGAAAATCAATCAATTGGAAAATATTCTTTTGGTTTGTTCCATTTTCAATACCAGCAGTTCTTTTGGGTGCTTGGTTAATGATATTTCTAAATCCTATTTATTTACAGTTTTTTATAGGTATATTTCTAATTGTAAATATTGGCGAGTTATTTAGAAGTAAAAAAGAACAAGAGCAAAATGAAAAACCATTCCTAAACTAGTATTTAGTAATTGTAGGATTTTTAGCTGGATTTGTGAGCGGAGTTACTGGTGCAATTGGACTGCTTTTTAACAGATTATATTTTCGTTACGAACTTACAAAAGAAGAAATTGTAGCCACAAGAGCTGCAAATGAAATATTTTTGCATTCGATTAAGCTCATCATCTATATTGAATTGGGATTATATTCGACTCCTGCCTTTTGGCTGGGTGTAGTGATAGCAATTGGTGCATTGATTTCAGCCATTACTGTGAAGTATATTTTGCCTTACTTAAGTGAATATACATTTAGAAAAATCGGTTATGGAGCAATGGTTTTATCTGGTTTTATATTACTTTTTAGTACCTCTCAAAAAATTATTATTAAAGATAACATTAGTCTAAGTGTCGAAACAGACGAGACTACAATCAAATGGCGACAAAGTAACTTAGATTTAGAATATTCATTTGAAGATGGAATAGTATTAAAAAGAGGAATAAGTCAAAATGAATTGCCAGAAAATCTAAAATTAAAATATTTTAAATTTACTAAAAAATACGATAAAGTATTTTTAAAAAAGGTGTTCAAGTTTGGTAAAAAGCCGAGTTACAAGTTTAATTTATACAAAAATAATATCTATACCAAATTTGAGTATGATGTTTAATTTCTCATATTCTATATATTTTAATAATCTAAACTAATTTCACAGATATGAGTATTGAAATCAATAATAATTTAGTTAATTTTTACTCTGGATTGACAAAAGAAGAAATATATAAACTTTTAGTCAAACAATTACCTATTGTTTTTGAGGGTGAGTCCAACTTTATTTCTAATGCGTCTAACTTTAGTTCATTATTATACAACGCATTACCAAAACTCAATTGGGTCGGATTTTATTTTATAACAAATAATCAAAACACAACCAACTCAATTTCTGAAAAAGAGTTAGTTTTGGGTCCATTTATGGGTAAAACTGCTTGTGTAAGAATCTCTATTGGCAAAGGTGTTTGTGGCACTGCTGCACAAAATTTAGAGACCATAATTGTAGAAGATGTACATAATTTCGAAGGGCATATTGCCTGTGATGCAAACTCCAATTCAGAGATAGTAATTCCAATTATATCAGATGGGAAATTAATTGGAGTATTAGATATTGATAGTCCAATCAAGAATAGATTTGATAATATGGACAAAAAATATTTATTTGAATTATTAGATATACTTATCCAATCTTCAGAAATTGAAAATCTATATAATTACTATAATTGAAATATATTGAATTGAAAAGTATTAAAGTAAATATTAGCAAGTTACTAATCTAAGACTTCGAGTATCACCTCTGTAAGCCCACTTGATATAATACCCAGTTCAGATGCAGCAGACTTGGACAAGTCAATTACTCTACCACTTATAAATGGACCTCTATCATTAATTTTTACAATCACTTCTTTTCCATTTCTGGTATTAAACACTCTGACTTTACTACCAAAAGGTAGAGTTCTGTGTGCAGCTGTGTATTGACTATGATTATATAGCTCGCCATTTGCTGTTTTTCTGCCAACAAATTTATCTGCATAATAAGATGCTTCGCCGATTAATTTATATTCAGTTTCTAATTTATCATCTGAGTCATTATCTGATTTACCGTCTTTGTTACTATTATTAGCTTGGTTTGTGGAGTTACTATTGGTAAAAGGGTAACTTGGCTGTATGGAACTAAACTTTATTCCTGTGGAACAACTACTCAATAATAGTTGAAATAGAAAAAAGGATATTACAATTATGTTTATTCTGGAAAATCTTAAACTTAAATAATTTAAATTTAATTTTGCTATAATGTTTTGGTTTATTGTACTTTTCAAAAAACTAATCTCTTTGTTAAACAATCGTTTGTTAGAAATAATTTACTTAAATTTAGGTTAAATTATGTATTTTATTTCTTTTTAATTCTAATAATGCCTCATTTACCAAATTTGTGTCATTTTTGTTACAAATTAATAAAGAACCTTCATTTTCTATTACTACTACATTTTCTATGCCAATTAAAGCAATTTGTAGATTTTTGCTAAAAACCAAGTTGTTCTTAGATTTGATATTTATGATATTTCCATTAAATACATTGCCTCTTGGGTCTTTTTTGCTTTCTTCGTACACCTCAGACCAAGAATCTACATCTAACCATTTAAAATCTGATTTGATTGCATAAAGTTTTGTAATATGGTCAATATTATTATTTAAGTTGGTATTTTTGTCAAAAATACCATTTTCGAGCGATAAAGGTTTTAATCTTCGATAAAGCAAACTTATCTGCAAATCAAAATTCTTTTTGTCAACGTGACCCAACAACTTCTCAAAATATTGAAATTCATAAGGATAATATTGCCTATATTCTTGAAATAATACATCGGCTCTGACGCTCACTATTCCAGTATTCCACAAAAAATCACCTGAGTCGATAAATCTTTTCGCAGATTCTTTGTCTGGTTTCTCAGCAAAAGTAATAACTTCATTTATAAATTTCAAATCATCACTTTCTAAAATCTCTAAACTTTCTAAATAATCCGAACTTTCTAAGATCTCTAAATTATCTAAATTATCAGAACTTTCTAAATAATCTAAACTTAACACATTCTCATTTTTGTAATCAATTTCATTTGTTAATATTAAGTCTGTATTTTTATCTAAATACCCTTTTAAATCAATGTTGATTTTATTGGTTTTTAATTCTTTGTATTGAATATAACCCAACTTTTGGTAAGGATAATCTGGCTCAATTCCAATTACAGCAAAAGAGTTATTGAATTTAGCAAACAAAACAGAAATATCAACAGAATGAAAGAATTCGCCCAAATTTTCAATAATGTGATCAGTTGGATAAAATGTAATTACAGTAGATTTGCCTAATCTTTTCAGAATAATCGAAGTAGCCAACATAATCGAAGACAAAGAGCCATTTATAAATGGCTCAACGAATAAATTTGATTTATTCAAATTTGGCAGTTGTTCGTAAATATAATTTTCAAATCCACTAGTTGTAGTTACGTAAATTTGAGAAATATCATAGTGATTTAACAATCTTTCTATTGTATTCTGAATTAAAGTTCCTTCACCAATAAAATGATTAAATTGCTTTGGATTATTTCCATTACTAATGGGCCAAAGATTAGCATCTCCACCACCAGCAAGTATTACTGCTACATTATTATTTAAATTTTTTCTCAAATTCACAACTAATTAGAATTTTATAATTTTTTAAGGACACAAGTATAAAAATACACTTTCAACTTTGATTATTTCAGAGTAGCTTTGTTGTAATTATTTTCAACTTTTGACCAATCTAAAACATTCCAAAAAGCAGTAATATAATCCGCTCTTTTATTTTGGTATTTTAGATAATAAGCGTGTTCCCAGACATCAATTCCCATTATTGGTTCACCCTTCACTTCAGAAAAATTCATTAATGGATTGTCTTGATTTGGAGTAGAAGTAACTTTTAACTTTCTATCATTGTCGTCATAAACTAACCACGCCCAACCAGAACCGAAGCGTGTTTTGGCAGCTTCATCAAAAGATACTTTTAATCTATCTAATGAACCGAAATCCCTTATAATATGAGTTAGAAAATCTCCCTTTGGCTCTTTGCTACTTTGTTTTGGGGTTAATATATTCCAAAAGAATGTATGATTGAAGTGCCCACCAGCGTTGTTTTTTAGTCCATTATCAGATTTTTCATTAGTAATTTTAGGAAGTACTTCTTCTATTTTCAAATTTTGTAAACTTACATTACTTTCTATAATTTTATTCAAATTATTTAAATAACCTTGGTGATGTTTTGTATAATGTATCTCCATAGTCATTTTATCAATATTTGGCTCTAAGGCAGCAAATCCATATTCTAATTTCGGTAAAGTAAATGGATAAATAAGCGAAGTTGCTGCAATTTGACTATTATCATCACTAATATTATTATTTAAACTATTATTTAGGCTATTTCCAGCAATAGATTGGCTTTTGCTAATTAAGAATGTACCAAGACTCAATAAAAAACCACTTTTAATGATATTTCTTCTGTCAAATTTAGTTGGATTATTCACAGACATTAGTACTCCGTTAAATTTATTTATAACTAATTATAAATTATTGTATTACATAAGTTTTATTCACTGACGTTTTAAGTTCTAAAAATATTAATTATATGTTTATTTGGTTGAATTTATTAGACTAAAAGATACATCTATAATGCACTTTTTAGTTGTAATTAGCATCTTTGTGACTATAATTATGATTAATATATGGATTTATTATTTTAAATTTATTTATTTAACTTTTACAAATTGTTGAGATTGATTTAAAAATTGATTTCCAAATTTATTAGTGATTATGATCGAATATACACCTACAGATAATTTGCTTATATCAATTTCCTGTTCTGAATTATAATCATAAAAAGTACTTACTTCATTACCCAAAACATCAAAGACCTTTAAATTAATTGTTTCATTCTCAATTTTCCTTTCTTCTAATAACTCATTTTCTAAAATTACTTTAATATTATCAAATGCAGGATTTGGATAAATTATAAATTTTGATTTGTCACTAACTTTGATGCTATTTACATCCTCATATTCTATCGCACCAATGTCTAATTTGTTTATAACATCATATTTTCTGATTTTTTTATTATCATTATTTTGATTAGGAATTCTTTTTGATGGGTCTGCATATTCATATTTTGGATTCAATTCATATCCAGCAATATTTCTTAATTTATCTGTAGCATCTTGTAAAATTACTGCATTATTTATCAATGGACTATTTGGGTTTGGAGTGTAATCAGACTCAATGAAATTCCTAAATAATGGAGAGTATACATCATTATTTATAAAATTATTCGAACTATCTAATAGATTTGGATTGCCAATTATCAAACCACTAGTTTTTGCACCGACCATTACATTGTTATGTAGTAATAATGTGTCCGTACCCTCGGCTGTATGAATAAAACTACCAGTTGATTTATTGTTAATTATTGTATTATTTACAATCCACAAATTATTAGGAGCAGGATTTTTGAGTCCTTCTAATCCATAACCTATTATATTAGAATTTTCAGAATTTTGTCCTTGTTCTATTATATTTCCTACAATTAGAGCAGTACCTCCATTTGGCAAATCAATATTTCGGCTATCCGCAGAGTTGGTATTTGAAATTCTATTATACATAATAAAATTATTATATGCTCTACTTTTGAATTCGTGTCCGGCTGCAATTGCATTTTGTGTGTAATTAAATCTAAACACTAACGTATCAATAAAATTGATATAAATATTATGTTGGTAGCCAGGTTTTTCTATGCTGCCATTATTTTTAAATTCGCAATATTCAACCAATATTTTACAATTAGGTATTGTTCCACCAGCTAAGATGCCCATTTCATTACCCATAAAGTTACAATCTCTAACGGTTAGATTTGCACCTTCTTGCCTAATTCCGGCACCATTTCTACTTTGTACTTTTGCATCTGTAAACTCAATATTTTCTATAGTAGTATTATTCCCCTTGACTACAAAAATACCTTTTCCATTTGAATTATCATTTGCAATAATTTCTCCTGCTTTTAGGATTGGTTTGGGATTATTACCTTTTATCAATAAGTTATTTTTAGTCCAAGTTACCTGTTTGTCATTTTCATATAATCCACTTTCAATGATAATTGTGTCATTGTCATTAACTAACGAGCTGATTTGACTACAAAATTTGTATTCGTTATTTTCGCCAATCTGCCATATTTTACTTTTTAAATTTAAGGCATTAGAGAAAATTGATGCAAAGACTAAAAATATTAATAACTGAGTTTTCATAATTTGTTTGAGTTGATAAAGATAGTTTAAAATGAAAGATATATAATTGTAAATTATGAAATAATAATCGAATATTGATTATTATTTTGATATTTAAATTATTTGAAATTGGTCTTTTATATTGGTACTTTTAAAAAAATGGCAAGTAAATTGAGGTGTTAATATTTGAGAGTAAAAAATGTTCTAAAAATTAAATAAAATGGAAAATAATGGCGAAAAGTCCACAAAATCCTATTTTAAATAACCCAATAATGAAAATATTGGTCAATAATGTGCTGCCTGCAATCCAAAGAAACCCAGATATTGGTTTAGCTGCAGGTGTGTTAATGATACTAGCTTTATTGATTATCCCTTTACCTGGATTTTTATTAGATATATTTATAGCAGCAAATATAGCATTTTCAATTTTGACTTTATTAATTGCTATTTATTTAGTCAAACCATTAGAGTTTTCATCATTCCCTTCAATATTATTAATTACAACTTTATTTAGATTGGGACTAAATGTCGCCTCTACCAAACTAATTTTGGGCGAAGCCTCAGCTGGTGATATTATTTATGCCTTTGGGAATTTCGTAATTGGTGGTAACTATGTTGTCGGATTGATTATATTTATAATTTTATTGGTGATAAACTTCGTTGTTGTCATCAAGGGTTCGACACGTATTGCAGAAGTAGCAGCCAGATTTACATTAGATGCCTTGCCGGGTAAACAAATGTCAATTGATGCCGATTTGAACGCTGGTTATATTGACGAGATAACAGCAAGAAAAAGAAGAGATGAATTGACTCGTGAGACCGACTTTTATGGTTCTATGGATGGTGCTGCCAAATTTATTAAGGGTGATGCAATTGCTGGACTAATAATCACAGCAATTAATTTATTGGGTGGATTTGTTATTGGTATTCTCCAAATGGATATGACTGCAATGGAAGCATTATCTACATATTCAATATTGTCAATTGGTGATGGTTTAGTTGCACAAATACCTGCTTTGTTAATTTCAGTAGCTGGTGGTCTTGTTGTAACTCGTTCTGGTGCCTCTGACAAACTCGAAGTAGAATTAAAAGAGCAGTTCACAAGCAGACCAAAGCCGCTTTTTGTTTCAGCCGTTACAATGGCTCTAATGGCTTTTATCCCAGGGTTTCCAATTGTGCCATTTTTGTTTTTGGCATTAATTATTGGTGGTGCTGGTTACATTAGAACAAAAAGAATTCAAGAAGGCGAAGAAAATGAATTGAGAAGGCAGTTAACAGAATCTGAAGAACAAATTGTAAAACCTGAAGATGCTCCTGTAGAAGATTTATTGAAAATCGACCCTATAGAAATTGAATTAGGGTACAGTCTTATTTCGCTTGTTGATGAATCACAAGGTGGAGATGTGTTCAAAAGAATTACAAACGTAAGAAAGCAACTCGCTACGGAACTTGGGATTATTCTGCCTCCAGTAAGAGTAAGAGACAATTTACAATTAGAACCAGAAAAGTATGTAATCAAAATTAGGGGTAATGAGATAGCAATGAATAACATATATCCTACGATGTTACTTGCTATGAATCCAGGGTCAGCTGATGGTGAATTAGAAGGTCTGAAAGTTACCGAACCTGTATTTGGATTACCTGCTACTTGGATTAAGTTTTCTGAAAGAGAAAATGCTGAAATATTGGGTTATACTGTTGTCGAATCGCCAACTGTACTAACAACTCACTTAACAGAGGTATTGAGACGTAATGCTGATAAATTAATCAATAGACAAGATATCAAGCACCTTTTGGATAATCTCAAAAATGATTATCCTGCACTTATAGAAGAAATTACGCCAGAATCATTACCACTTGCCACTCTGCAAAAAGTATTACAAAATTTATTGGCAGAAGGAATACCGATAAGAGATTTGTCTATGATTTGTGAGTCGCTTTTGGAATATTATAAAGTTACCAAAAATGTTGATGTCTTAACAGAATACGTAAGACATAATTTATCTGAAATAATCAAAAGACTTTATGAAGACCAAAATGGTGTAATTCATACTATATCTTTGGACCCAAATTTAGAGGATAAAATGACGAGTGCATTACAATTAAATAGTGCCGCTTCAAATAGCCCTACACTTGGATTGCCTACTGATACAGTCAGAAATTTATTGACTAATATGGCAAAAGTTATTGATGATGTTTCATTGATGGGTTATCTACCGATAATTATTTGTTCAGCTCAGATTCGTCCTTATTTATTTAGAATGATAAGATCTACATATCCAATGGTTTCAGTAATTAGTTATACAGAAATACCTTCAGATTCTGAGATTGAAATTCTGGCAAATCTAAAGTTAGATTAAAAACAGAATAAAATTAATAGAATAAAAGTAGATGTCAGTTGACAGTAAAAATATAAATCATTTAGTATATTTAATTATAACAATTACTTATAATTACGGTCAATTTCGCTTAATTAGAGCATTTTAAAAGAATATTTTTTCTGATAATCGAACAAATTAAGTATTTACACGTATATAATATCTCAATAAGTAGTATTCTTTTTTATTAATTTGTATTCATAAAAGTACAAATTAATAAATTTATACAAAATTAAAATTTTTTTGGAGTTTAGTTATGAAAAACAATGAAAATCAAAATAATATTACTTTAAAATTAAAAGATTATTACAAAATTTTAAGATTAGAGAGAACCGCAACTCATTCTGAAATAAAGGGCGCTTATAAAAAATTGGCAAGAATTTATCATCCAGATTTACATAATGGCGATAAATATATTTCTGATAAGTTTGCCGAAATCACAGAAGCTTATAATCATTTATCTGATTTGGATAAGAGATTAAGATATACCATTTTATTAAATAGAAGCCGAAAATTATTAGATGAAGTTAGTTTCAAAGACTTTAGTTATAACAAGTTGGGCTACATTGATTAATTAGATTAATTAGATTTAGTATATGGATAAGATTTAGCAATGTAGTTAGGCACTTGCAAACGAGTGTGTGTTTTTAAATATTATTTTTTTTTGGACGGGCACAATTGCCTGTCCTTTTTTTTGTGTGTAGGATTACCCCAATATAAGTGATATTAACGGTAGGGTTAATTGTATAGCAATACCTCCGTAATCAACATAATCAACATAATCAACATAATCACCACCCACCCAAAAAAACCACTAAACTCGCAAAAAGCCTAAATCGTACACCATTGGATGTAATTTTTCATTCAAAATATAGGTTAGACTAAGGTATGATTATTTCTTAATACTATTATATATTACTATCTTCAAAATTGATATTAAATTTTAATTCATTTAATTGATTATAATTAATAATTTTTAAATGTTGTAGCCTTCCTACTATTATAGCTGGGTGCGTGTTGTACTTTTTAGCAAGATTCATAATATTAATTTTATTAGTACTTTGCAAATTATAGATTTCATTTTCAAAGTTTTTATCAAGTAAATAATCAGAAGCGAATTTATTTGCTTCTTTCTCTTTGATTTCAATTGTTTTGTCATTTGTAGTGTTTACAATATCTTCTAAAAAAATATCGTTCTTACCATGATGTAATATGTGACCAGCTTCATGATAAAATGTAAACCAGTACCGATCATTTGATTTATATCTTCCTGATAACTGTATTAACGGATTATCTTTTATCCATCTTGCACACCCACTTATTGGTGCATTGGGTAAACAAGGAGTATATACAAGATAAACCCCAACATTTGAACACAAAGTTTGTAATTTAAAGAAAATATATTCATCATTTTCTTGTATTTTATTTTTAATGTCTTTTAATAAACTTTTAAAAGCTTTTTCATCGTATGGTTTTATACTTCTATTATTAGCTTCAATTTCACCTTTCCTAAGCCATGCTGAGATTGAGTGTGGTTTATTAACATGTTTAATAGAAATACGAAATGAACTTTTCAATTCTTCATAAAAAAAATATTCTTCCCAACTTTTTGTAGAGTTAAATTTAAAAAAATCAAATAAAGATTGAACACGTTCTAACTTATCACTTGTTTTTTTTACCCAACCAAAATTAGCCATTTCTCTATATGGAAATTTCTTAGCCCACTCTAAATCTTTTATTCTATTTTCTAGAATTTTATTTCGTGAAGTAATTTCATCATATTTAATTTGAAAATTCAACCAAAAATGTGCTGGTATTTCTAGTATATTCTCAAATAAAACTGCCATTTCTGAAGTTATGGAACTCTCTAAGTTTAATATACTATGTATTGTTTTTTCAGGTTTTGAAGCCCTTAAAGCAAATTCTTTAATTGTCATATCCAACTCTTCTAACTTTTCCTTTAATATCTCACCTGGATGAGTAAAGGTCTGAGGATTATATATTTTACTCATTTATTTCTCGTGATAATTTATTATTTCTATAATTTTAATATTTTTAATTTCTGACCAAATTAAATTACCTGATTTGTCAATAGGTATTGGATTCTCATCTGGAATGAATATTAGTCTATATGGTTCAATTAAATGAAATGAAAATTGCCCTTGTCTATTTGAAGTCAACAAGTGTAATCTACCTGGTACATGTCTACAGTCTTCTAATGTTACTGCAATTAATAAAGAATCAAGTCTTTTTTTTAAAACAATAGCTTGTTTACTTCCTAACTTTTTAACTCTATACTTTTCATCAAAAGCATATCTCTCTAAATTATTATTTTCAAATCTAATTTCCATATAATTACAAATATAACAAATAATACTTACACTTTGTGTAAGTATTATTATATTTTCAACAAAAATGTTAATTATTGTTAATAACATAATCAACATAATCAACACCCACCCAAAAAACCACTAAACTCGCAAAAAACCTAAATCGTACACCATTGGATGTAATTTTTCACTCAAACTTTTGTAAGCAGACTCAAATGGCTTAAAGCTCACTGGTACAAAATCGCCACTTGAATTGCGATGCTGTAATGCCTTACGCACTTGATACCACCCAACATCCGCTCTGGATAGTTTCAGTTCGTCTCTAACACTCCTTACGTCAGTATGCCTAAAATATTCCTGCCATAACTTTTTGCCTTCTTCTAATACCAATTTCGCCTCTGCTGAAAAGCAATCTCCCCCAGCCCCTCCAATAGATGGTAGCGAAGAAATATACTGCACCATAAAATCACTCTCAAACCTATCTGGTGAGCCCACTTCCGCCTCTGTGAATGGTATAAAGTGATTGACTATATTCCAAAATTTGCCATTCCATTCCAAATCATTCGCACTCGCTGTAAGATTACTGCCGTTGAATAACATCCACATCAAACAATCACTCTTGAACTCATCACTCAATGGTTTAGTGGGTTGCAAAAATTGGTCTCGGTCATTCAGCCAAGTCGGTTTGATTAATCGGCGAACACAAAACACGATAGTCACCTGCCAAAGAATTTCTGGAATAATCAAATGACCTCCTGGACTACAAAATCCAGAAGATAATATTGCAGTTAATTGATTTGCATGTTGTAGGTCATTATTACTAAATATGGTACCACCAATAGCATTTACTGCCCATTTTGTACCACGCACATCGTAAGTACTTGTCGCTGGTTTTATCGCATTTTTCAATGGTATTACATCAAAATCATTGCTTTTGGGTCTTTTTATCCAATTATTTAAAAGTAGTTTATTTGGTAAATTGTAAAAACTTTTTGCACCAATTGGATTTACCTTTTTATCTAATACATCTACTTCAATTTCAATAAATGGCTTTTTTATATTTGAATTATTTTCTGTTTTCCAAATCAAAAATCCAATTGGGAAATTGCCCTTAAGCCCATCAAATGATTTACTATGTACAACAAATCCGCCGAGATATTGAGCATTCCATTTATCTCTAAATTTCTCAAAATTAGGAGCATTTACATATTTTAATTTACTAAACATTGCAAGTGTTGCAGTTGGTATTTCAATTGCTATTCTTGTTAGAAATTGAACAAATAGTTCTCTAGTTGCATAACCATTTCGTTCCATTTGTAAACTAAATTTTGTATCAGATATACCTTTATTTCCTCTACCAGAGACACCTTTACCTGCTTCTCCATAGGGCGGATTAATTAGCACTAAAATCTTTTTGCCCTCAGCAATAGCTTTACGTAAAGATTCGGGTACTTTATTGGTAATTGAGTAGTCAATTTTTCCATCGTCAGTAATATCATCATTTAGATAATCATACTGAAATCTATTTGCCGAAACGCAGGTTTTGGTCGCTTTCATTACATCAATATCGGCTTGGTCGAGTGTGGACATATAGATATTACGAGGATTACTGTGCTTTACCTCCAAATTCCCAACACCACAGCACATATCCCAAACTATATATTCTTTTTGCCAATTTTTGCCCAAAGTGTCGGTCAGTTTGTCATAAGCCTTATCCACCACAGCAAGTGGCGTATAGTATGCCCCTTTGAAACTTCTTTCATCAATAGGAATTAAGCTGTCTCTGCGTTCTAATAAATAATTACGATATTCTGCTTTTGGTGGTTTGTGATAGATTGCCCAAAACTGTCGGTATCCTTCCTTATTCCCTAATTCATATAATTTGCCACCGAGCGAAAAAACAGGCGAATTATTTTTGTGTAGCAATTCTGCACTTAGATTTTCGTGAGTTGAGACTGTGCCATCGTGCATAATATCAGCAAAAAATAGTAGGGCGTAATCTTCTTCTGCCACTCCATTGATTTCACGTCCAATCATAACAACCCATTTATCAAATACTTGTTTTAAGTTATCAGGTGTGATTTGGGTACGGATAATATCGCCATTTTTGATAGCGTTTTTGATAGTAGAGATAAACTCTTCTTCGTGTGTATCAATTCTAAAAGAGACAAAGTGTGTCCCAATGTGAGCTGAAACGGCGTCCAACGCTTCTTGAGTGTAGTTGCTGGCAGATCTTCCCCATTTTATAGTTTTTTTGTTGAGAAAAGGAATTACGTCTTCACTTTTCATAATAGCTGCTTTTTTGGTATCAATTACGCACAAAAACGGCGGAATATGTTCACCAGTATTTAGAGCTATTTGGACATAGTGCATCAGCTGTGTGAACATATCATAAGTGGAGATTTTGCCAGTATCTTTTGCTTCGAACCAAATTTCTTTAGTTTGTATATCAATTAGATTTTTCTGGTATTCTTTTAGCCCTAATGCTTTGATATAAATATCTTTAACATCTTCTTCGCTGGTCGCTTTTTTTAATCTTTCGTTTAAAGTCATAAATAGATTTCATTCAAGTATTGAGTTCTTATTTATTACAAAAATAAGATATTTTATTGATAATTTGTTAGTTTTATTTATTTTAATGTCTATACCTTGATATACTTCGGGAAGCAATAGGGTAAGTCCTTGTGCTTCCGTAAAAATCTAATACTTTTCTTCGATTTGCCTAATTCAATAGTTCACTCTCTTTGATAGTTTTAATCAAACTAATCAGTACAAGAATATTAGTTCAGACAACTTCTCAAATCCCTAATCACAAAAAAAAAGAACAAGGGGTTGCAACCCCTTGCTCAAAATAATATATAAAAATTATGAGAATTATACTAATTTATTTAGTTCTTGCAAATTCTACTCTTCTATTTTTTTGTCTATTCAAATCACTTGAATTAGGTACAAGAGGTGCATCTGGTCCTTTGCCTTCGACTGGTAATCTTTCTAATTTGATACCTTTATCTACTAACCATTTTTGGACTGCAGTTCCTCTATCTAAAGATAATTTCATATTAAAATCTCTTTCACCAACATCATCAGTATGACCTAATATTACAAACTCCATATCTGTGTCTGATTGAAGTGATTTTAAAACTAAATTCAACAATTTTTCAGATCTTGGAGATATAACTGCTAAACCAGTTTCAAATTCCAAATTTCTCATATTAACTTTCTCTCCAACGGCAACATTTAATATGTCATCATCTGGATTTAGTGGGTCAGCACCATTTAATACTTCGACACCGTCTTTTACTCCACCCCCATCAGTATCTGCATCTAATGGATTAGTTTTATAATCATAAAATTCTTCACCATCTGACAAACCATCGTTATCACTATCGGGAATACTTGGGTTTGTACCCAATTCTATTTCCTTTTCGTCAGATAATCCGTCTCCATCAGTGTCAATTGTAAAGTCATAAATTTTAAAATAAGCACCTAATCTAAGATTTAAATTTGCATCATTTATATCATCCCATATCGGATTTAGATCATCTGTGGCTGTGATATTGTAACTTATATTTAAGTCGATAATTATGTTTTTGTCAATTGGGTAAGAGGCACCACCGCCGACTGGAAAGTGAACAGCTGATCCGTTTAGTTTTGCTTGCGGTTCTCTATTTCTTGGAATTTCGACTACATCAAAGATTGTAACACCAACACCGGTAAAGAAGTATGGTCTTAATCTTGTTTCTTCAAGTCCCAACTCATATCTCAATCTAAATTCTGGTGCCAAATAATTTGTTTTGTATTCTGAATAAGTTCCATTAGATGTTCCATTCGAGAAAGACTGAAAGTTAAGTTCAGGAGTAAAATTATTGCCAAAACCATTTTTGTACAAAATGTTACCACCCAATAATAACCCTGGGCTTCTTTCACTTTTTTTAGATTCATTTATACCGAGTGATGCACCAAGTCCTAAACCCAAATGCAAACTTTTTTGCGAATAAGAAATATTAACTATATTTATTATTATTAGAAAATAAAACATAGTCTTTGACATTCTTAGAATGTTCATAATTACCTCAGAAGATGTGTTTTCACTTACAAAACTTTATATTTTGAAAATGAATAAAAATTAATAACTAAATTAATTAATTTAATTTCATATATGTTACACAATTATAATAATAATTTACACAATTAAAATAAAATATTATTAATTTAATAATTTCAAGTATTAATATATTTTTAAGTGTTTTGCAGTTGGAATAGTGGTTTTTATTCTTTTGGATTTTTCAAAAAAAAGACCCTTAAAATAAATTCAAGGGTCTTTTCTAATTTTTTTATTGATTAATAAACTAAATGATAAGTGTTATTTATTATTTTTAATTATAACTAAAATAATCCAACGATATTAATTGTTTAAATTGTAAAATAAATTATTTTTTTCTATTTTTTAAATTTATATAATTTAGTTAAATTGGAAGTTACAAATTTTGTAATAACAAAAATCTATATTAAATATTAATATTCAACAATTATATTCAAAAAAACTTATGTCAAAAACTCACCGAAACAACTTAAAATATATCAATAATGTCTTTATAATTTTTATAGTATCTCTATTTATTACAAATAATTTTCTCTTTTCACAGACTCAAAAGCTTAACAAAGATGAAGTATATTCAAAATATGAGCAAATTGCCAAAAAAATCATAGCAGAGGCAAACAAAGATAGTTTGAGTCATCAAAGGTTGTCAATACTTTGTGATAGTTTTGGGCATAGACTTAGCGGCTCCGAATCATTAGAAAATGCAATTGATTGGATTTATGATGAAATGAAAAAAGATGGGTTTTTGAATGTAAAAAAAGAAGAAGTATATGTACCAAACTGGAAAAGAGGTACAGAAAGTTTGATGATGACTTCACCAAAACACAAACATATAAAAATTTTAAGTCTTGGCGGAAGTGTTGCAACTCCTGAAAATGGAATTAAATCCGAAGTTTTTGTTGTAAATAGTAAAGATGAACTTTTTGCAAATAAAGATAAGGCAAAAGGGAAAATAGTATTATTCAATGTAAAATTTACAAACTATGGAGCAACAGTCCAATATAGATTTAATGGTGCTACTTGGGCATCTCAATGCGGTGCAGTAGCCAGTTTGATACGTTCTGTGAGCCCCAATGATATGAATAATCCACATACAGGAGTTATGGGATATGTTGATTCTGTTGCCAAAATCCCACACGGTGCAATTACCTCAGAAGATGCTGAGTTGATTGAAAGATATATCAAAAGAGGCGTAAAAGTAGAGTTAGCTCTTAAAATGACTGCAAAATTTGAAGAAGATGCACTTTCCCATAATGTAATGGGAGAAATCAAAGGTAGAGAGTTCCCAAATAAAATAATAGCTGTTGGAGGTCATATCGACTCTTGGGACGTTGGTACAGGTGCCCAAGATGATGCCGGTGGAGTGGTTGCAACTTGGGAAGCTGTAAAATTATTAAAAAGATTGGGACTAACTCCAAGACATACTATTCGTGCTGTTGGGTGGACTAATGAAGAAAATGGCTCAAAAGGTGGCAAAGAGTACGCAAATGTACACAAAGATGAAGAACATATATTATTACTCGAATCTGACTCTGGTATCTTCAAACCTGCTTCTATTGGGGTTACTGGTAAAGATAAAGATTTGGAACTTATGCAATCAATTGAAAAGCTGTTGAAATTAACTAATCCTGAATTTGAAGTCAAAAAAGGCGGCGGTGGAGTTGATATTGGACCAATGATGGAGATTGGATATACTGGTTGTGGATTTGATACAGATGATATGGGTACATACTTTTGGTATCACCACTCAGAGACCGATACAGCGGATAAAATTAACCCCAAAGATATGAATGATTGTGTAGCTGCTATTGCCATTGCTATATATTTTTACTCAGAATTATACTAAATAATTTTAGTAAATAATTAAAAATAGATTATTTGTTATCAATCAATAAAATAAAATTGAATGTAAAAATTCAATAATATTTATTGTTATTACTATTATAATTAAATTAATATATTAAAACAAAAAGGCAAAAAATGAAAAGTGTTAGAGATAGTGTCAACATTGAAATAATTAACAACTTTGATTATGTTTAAATAGAGAACATTTTGATTGAAAAATATGATTATAATAACAAATGTTGGTGGTGCGGGAGTGATGCAAATTCAAGAGAACATCGTTTTAAAAAATCAGATTTAGTTAGAGAGTTTGGTAGAGGTCCGTTTGGTATAGGTGAAGTCATTAAAACAGGGGATGATTTACTTAAAAAAGGAAGCTTACCAATTCAAAGCCCTAATTCTAATTATTTAAAATTTTCATGTAATATTTGTCAAAAGTGTAATAATGAACGAAGTCAACCTTTTGATGTAGCATACGATAAATTTATGAATTATATTATGAATAATGAAATTGAGATATTTGAGACACGTATTATTAAACTAAAATTAATTTATGGTAAAGACTGGAAAAATCAATTTAAAAATTTAATTTGTTATTTTGTAAAAAACCTGAGCACACGATTTGCAGATTTAAATATAAAAATAGATAAAAGTATAATTGATTTCTTGAATGGGCTTTCTAAATTTATCACTATAAATATAAAATTTCAAATTAGAACAGACTTAGTTGAATTTTATAAATCCCTTTATGATAAAAATGAAAAATGTGGATTTTTACATGCTTCAGGTGTATCGGGTAATCAAAGTGTATCACTTGGAACATATTACTCTTTAAATGGTACACTTCTGGTTAGATGGTTTCAGGTTTATTATTATTATGATATTACAACATCAAATAATATAAATTTAAATTATCTTGAAGAAAATTTAAAGCTTGAAGAAAGATTTAACGTACAACCAGAAGATTTTCGAGAACTTATCATTAATAATTCCGGAATATAGTAATTTTTGAAGTCAAAAAAGACGGCGGTGGATTTGATACAGATGATATGGGTACATACTTTTGGTATCACCACTCAGAGACCGATACAGCGGATAAAATTAACCCCAAAGATATGAATGATTGTGTAGCTGCTATTGCCATTGCTATATATTTTTACTCAGAATTATACTAAATAATTTTAGTAAATAATTAAAAATAGATTATTTGTTATCAATCAATAAAATAAAATTGAATGTAAAAATTCAATAATATTTATTGTTATTACTATTATAATTAAATTAATATATTAAAACAAAAAGGCAAAAAATGAAAAGTGTTAGAGATAGTGTCAACATTAAAGATGCAGAAGATATAATTTCAAAATTAATTGATTTATATCTGTATCAATCAACTGAAAATAACTATTCTGAAGAAAGAGCAGAATATGCTGGTGATATGATGATAAGTGATATTCTAAGTGTTACATATCAGTATGCTGCCAATAATCCAGTCTTGGTAAAAGGATTTACAAAGGGTATTCTAAAAGCGTTTGATAATCATAAAAAAGATGAAGTTTAATATTAATTTATGATCAAAAAAATCAGACACTTTATCAATTTTTTGTTAGCAAAAGATGAAGATATTGAATTAGAACAAAGAATATTAATAATTGCTGCATTTGCAGGAGTTGGTTTAGCATCATTAGGTACTATTGTTAATTCTATAATTGCAGTTGGAATTATTGCGAAACTATTGCCCCTTTTAGCATTAGGTCTAATTTCCTTTTTATATTATAAAACACGTTTTGGAAAAAATATTGGTTTATACTCTGTAATTACTTATTTTATAAGTATTGTATTAGTATTTATCATCTCTATTTTTAATGGTGGCGTCGAAAGTGGTAATATAGTTACCTTGATTTTGGTTATGGTTATTGGTACGATTATTTTACCATCTAAATTCAAATTGTCGGGTTTACTTTTATTTCTATTATTGATATTCTTGTTGTTTTATATAGACTATTTTTACCCTCACAATATAACCCATTTTTCTAATAGACAATCCAAATATTTGGATATATTTATTGCTACATTATATAGTTCTTTTTCATTGTACTATTTAATTTATTATTTGTATAAAAATTATTATAATGAACATAATTTATTAAAAATTAAAGAAGAAAATTTAAAAACTTTAAATAAACAATTAAGCGATTCTATTTCAACAAAAGAAAAATTTTACTCAATTATCGCCCACGACTTAAGAAATCCCATTAATAATTTTCATCTCACAACGAATTTACTTTTGGAAGAGTATGATGTAGTATCTGATGAAGAGAAAAAAGAATTCATTACAATGATTAGAGATTCTTCGAAAGACTTACAAGAAATGTTGGAAATTCTACTTAGTTTAGTAAAAATCAATCAAGGTATTCTACCGATTACAATTAGAAATATCAACTTAAATAAATTATTGATAAATAATATTGATTTTTTGAGATTGCAAGCTATCAATAAGGATATTGAATTAGTTAACAATTATAGTGGTGATTTAGATGTTCAGGTTGATAAAAGTTATTTAGATATAATACTCAGAAATCTACTTTCTAATTCTCTTAAATTTACAAATCCCAAAGGTAAAATTGTAATTGATGTTGATGAGAATTATATCGATGAAAATATTACTGGTAAAAATATTTCTGATAAAAATATTACTGGTGAATTTTTAAAAGTAACAATCGAAGATAATGGTATTGGAATTCCAGAAAATATTAAAGCTCAAATATTTCATTTTGATAAATTAATAACAAGCGTTGGAATAAATAAAGAAGCTGGGAATGGACTTGGGCTTTTGTTATGTAAAGAGTTTGTAGAGAAAATGGGTGGCAAAATATGGTTTGAAAGTGAAGAAAACAAAGGCACTAAATTCTTTTTTACTTTAAGAAAGCAAGAGAAAATTTGAAAATGTTATAATATTTTTACATTAAAATACTTTTCAGAAAATAACAGAATCAAATAAAAAAGTTTATTAATAATGAAGTCTTAGTTAGAAATAATTAAGGCTTTTTTTATATTTAAAATTGATTGATATCAAATAATGGCACGATATATGATTTAGTTTAAGAGTAATACATTAACAAAAATTATTGAGTTACATTAAAATTATGTCCTAATATAAAAATATGCAAAATCAATTAAAATCAAATTTAGATTCCAATTTAGAACCAAATTACATAAATAATAATAATTCTCAAACAAGAATTAATCCATTCAAGGTTGATGTAAAAAGTATATTGAGAAAATCTTTGGTTAATAAAGAAAACGAAAATTACAATATACTTTCGATTGACGAAGAGTTGAATGCAAGTCAAATAGAAAATAGAAACGAAAGATTGAATAGTATAAACAGTTCAATTAATACAAATTACAACGAAAATAATTATTATTCAACTGAGAATTTGGCAAATACTTCAATAACAATAAATGAAGTATCAAAGACTGTATCAGAGACTGTAGCAGAAACAGCAAATGAAAAAAACTATAAAATTGACCTAAATAACTATTTATTTTCTAATCCAGATGCTAATTTTTTGATTAGAGTGAAAGGCGACTCTATGAATAAAGTTGGAATAGAAACCGGGGATTTGCTTGTTGTCAATAGAACAGAAAAAGTATCGAACAACAAAATAGTCGTTGCTTCTCTAAATAATGATTTGTTAGTCAAAAGAATTAACTACGCTAATAATTCATTACAATTGATATCTGAAAACGAAAAATACAAACCAATTATTATTCACAAAGAAGACAAGTTTGACATCTGGGGAGTTGTCAAGTCGGTCATAAAGTCAGTGTAAATAATTATTAAAAATATTTCTTTCTCTAAAACCCTAAAACCCTAAAAGCAAGACCAGAATTGTAAAATTTAGTAAAATAAATATTATAGTTTTGGTCTTCTTTATTTTATCAAATTCATCGAAATCTAATCTAAGTTTCTAATCTAAGTTTCTAATTACATTTGTAACTATGCCTAATATTTCAAAGTTAGTTTTAGGAGATAGATTATAATTGAAATATTTGTTATTTTTGGACATCAAATAAACAGAAGTGCCAACAATATTCAGCTCTTTGACAAAAATTTTATCATTTAACTTGAATACAATTAATTTAGAATTAAATGCTTCAAGAATTGAAATCCATTCTTTTATAAAATTAGAATTGTTTATATCTGAAATAAACTGTAGCTTAAGTTTTCGGAGTTTTGATCTAATTTTGGTTGGTGTATTTCTGATTAGAATCAAGTCGCCATTATTGATTTTTAAATCAATAAGCGAATTACCTTCAATTTGATAAAGCGAAAAATGCTTTTGGTCGAAATTAAGTTTTATAGGAGATTTTTCAGTTTTGGTTTTTTGCTGTTTACTTTGTTTATTTTTTGGAAGATTATTCTCTTGATTTGTGCCTAATATTTGTTCGTTTGAGATTACTTTTTGGGCAACATTGGTTTGCTCCAATAATGTAATCTGCTCAAGTTTAACAAAATAAGTATTCTCTTTTTTCTCAATGCCTCTTTTTATGAGTTCCGATTGAATATCTTCAATTTTAAGTTCATTAAATAGTATATTACTTTTTATAAGAATTGAATAATGATTGAAGTTATCAATTAATTGAATTAATTCTTCGCTCTCAAAGTCATCTAATTTCATAAAAATATTATTTATACTTATAAATTAAATATTGAAAAGTTGTTATTGAAAAGTTATTATCGAAAACTAAATATCGAAAAATTCGAGATGTATATTTGAGCTTTTGACACTATGAGTCAAAGCACCGACAGAAATAGCATTTACTCCCGTTCTGACATATTCTCCAATTGTATCAATAGTTATTCCGCCAGAAGATTCAATAAATATATCGCTACCTTTTATAGAGTTTTTATTGTAGTTCCGGATAATTTCGACAGATTTTACGGTGGTTTCGATGTTCATATTATCCAGCAGGAAGCCATCTACATTGATGTCCAGCCCTTCGTAAATTTGCTCAATATTATCAACTTCTAACTCAATTTTTAGAGGGTTTGATTTCCAGAGGTCAGAGTTTCTTATTTTATTGACAGCGTTTGTTACCCCATTTGAGGCAATAATGTGATTATCTTTAATTAATATACCAGAACTAAGGTCAATTCTATGATTAAATCCGCCACCATTTGCCACAGCATACTTTTCAAATATTCTCATACCTGGAGTAGTTTTGCGAGTATCTAATATTTTGACATTATATGGTTTTGCAATTTCAACATATTGATTTGTAATTGTAGCAATCCCAGCAAGCCTTTGGAGTAGGTTTAGGAGTACTCTTTCTTTGGTTAGAATTTTAGAAGCTGGACCTTTGACGGAAGCTAACTTTGCACCATTTTTTACTTTTTGTCCATCTTTAACATTTATTTCTATTTCAAAACCTTTATAGAAAGTATGTTTAATGATTTTTTCACCAACAAACACCAAATCTTCTTCGGCTTCTAATATAGCCAAAGACCTTTTTTTGTCATCTACGGTTAGTAATGTTGTGATATCACCACTGGGTGAGTCTTCTTTAAGAAATTGTCTTAATTTTGTTACAACATAATCATCGCTAATTGACAAGTAATTTTGGTATTCTATCATAAAAAAGTAAATTTCTATTAAAAAAAGTAGAGTAAAGAATAATCAAATAATAATCAAACGGTCAGTAAACAGTAAAACATATTTAATTTTAAATAAATTTCATTAGTTATTGATAAAGTAATATATATATTCTGATAATTGCTTCAAATTATTACTCAAAATTAAGTATTTTTTTGTAAATACTTCTCAAATCAATTTTATTTCTCAAAATTCTATTAAATTGTATAAAATTCCAATTATTTTAACTTTATGTAATATTAAAAATAATTTTTCACGTCTAATAATTTTAAGAAAATAACTTGTTTGTATTAATGAATCCAACTAAATTTTAATTATTAATTAATTATATACTCGGTGCTAAAATCAAAGATTTTAACTTTACATTTACATTAATTAAATAGTATAGATTAAAAATACTTAAAATAATTCTTTTGTTTGTAACTTTTGTACATTTTAATTGTTATAGTGTTGTAATGGCAAATAAATTTGAAGAATTCGATGACGCAGAATTATATTCGCTTCTGAAAAATCAAGATTCTAACTCTGAAAAAGCCTTCTCTGTATTATACGATAGGCATTCACAAAGATTGTTTGCGTATTGCAAGAGATTTCTCAATAATAGAGAAGCTGCACAGGATATATTTCAAGAAGCATTTGTAAAATTTTATAATGCTTCGAGACAAGAAAGAATAATGACAAATGTGCCGGCTTTTTTACTTAGAATTGCTCGTAATCTTTGTCTAAACTATAAAAGAACAGAAATCTATCATATTGCTTTCGAAGACTATATGACAGACACAAGTTCATTTGATAGTGATGAAAATACAAATGATTTAATATCTTTGGTCAGAATTGCTATTGAGCAACTGCCCGATGAATATAAAGAGCCGTTTATCTTGAGAGAATACGAAGGTTTGGGATATGCAGACATAGCTGAAATAACTGGTGAGTCTTTATCAAATATTAAAGTTAGAATTCATAGAGCCAAGCTTAGAATTAAAGATATTGTTGCCGAGCTTGAATCAGTTGGACAAAAATAAATTTTATACTTATTTTAAACTTTTTTGTAAAAAATTTTATTAAACTCAGATCCTTATGAAAGATTTAAATGGACATAATTCTTTTGAGATTATTCAAAAGTTGATAGACGGAGAATTTTCGAGCACAGAAGCTCAAGAATACTCTAATATCATTAATTCCGATGCTGGATTAAAATCTGAATATGACAAATACCATAAAATTAAAAACTCAATTAATTCTGATAAAAAAAGTCAGTTAGATAATTCTGTACCTACATCTCAGATGAAAAATAACCTATTCAAAGAACTAAACTTTGGAACGGGTGCTAATACTGTAGCAAATGCTAATAGATTCAATTTAAGTTCACTTAGTTGGATGTTGGATTTCAAAACTTCTGTTCCTGCTGGAATTGCCTTTGTGGTTGTCTCTGCGTTTTTATTATTCAATAATTCAAAAGAATCTAGTACAATTAATAAAGATAATAACAAAGAAAATACATCCAAAATTGCAATCACAAAGTCTTCCGCTAATAGTGATGAAGTTGTAACTAAATTTAATAACAAATTTGATAATTCTAATAATTCCACTAATTTAAATAGTTCTAAAAATCACAACCAAGTTACTATAGATAATGGTAAGAATTTAGATAAGAATAATAATCAAAAAACAGTTGTAAAATTAAGAGATAAATCAATTGATAAATCCATCATTAGCAAAAATCAAATTAATGCTGGTAATGATTTGAGTTTGAATGGTAATAATATTAGTAACAAAAATATTAAAAATTCCAATAATTCAAATAATGGTGTGATTAATAGTGAAGTTAAAACTGAAACTGAAATTAAAACTAATAATGAAGATTCCAATAATACTTTATTAATTGCTGAAAATACATTAAATCTGAATAATTTTGATATTAACAAAGAATTTGATAATATTAGATATTCGCCAAATAATAAAAACATTAATACGATTGTTTTCAAATCTAAATACAACAAAACTGATGATAACTCTAAATTAGGATTAACTATATTGTCTTTGAGCCAAAATACTAACTTAGGCAAAGATTACGTTATCGCTGGTTATTATAAAGTGAACAAAGGTGAAAGCTATAATTTGGAACTTGGATTAGAGTTTAATAGTGTTATGCTACAAACTTTAAACAACAACACTTCTAATGCCCTATTTGGTCCTGGTATAGGATTGAGACTTCAATCAAATAAAATATTACAAAGTTTAATAGGTGATGAATTTGCTGAAATATTGAATGGTTATACAATGGCAAGTGTTGGGAGCGTAACACCTGGTACATATTATAAATTAAGTGCTGGTATGCAAGTAAAATTATTTCAAGTATCTAATATCAACTTTGAATTGATGACTGGTTATGAGTATTTTTCTTTAATGCAAGCTAACTCATCTTTTGTTGGAAATCGTAGTGGATTGGTTAGTGGTTTTGTTATTAAATTCTAATTAATAATTAAAGCTACTTTCTTAATTACTTTATTAACTAAACACAAAAAAATTTTAAAAAACACTCAATTATTTGGGTGTTTTTTTTGTTTTATAATAAAATCTTGTTAAGTTCTTTATTAATAAAAATAAATTTATAATTTTCTAAATAATAATAATTACTAATGATAAAAATCTCAAATCTTACAAAGTCTTTCGGTCAAAAAAAAGTGCTAATGGGGATTGATTTAGAAATAAAAATGGGCAAAACTACCTGCATAATTGGCAAATCAGGTTGTGGTAAAAGTGTGTTATTGAAACACATTGTCGGACTTTTGACTCCAGATACAGGGACAATTGAAATTGATGACAAAGACTTAAATAAATTGACTTATGAAGAAGTATTCGAATTAAGAAAAGATATTGGGTTTGTGTTTCAGGGTGGAGCTTTGTTTGATTCTTATACTGTCTATGAAAACATTATTTTGGGACTTTATGAACACGGTGAAAAAAACGATGATGCCTTAGATAGTGAAGCAAAAAGAGTATTATCTGCTGTTGGACTGTTGCCAGATATTGATTTGCAAGATAGTGAAGATTATATCAAAGAATGGGAAATATTAAAAAATAAAAAGCCAGCTGATTTATCGGGTGGTATGCGAAAAAGAGTAGCAGTTGCAAGAGCATTGGTGGGAAGTCCAAAATATATCTTTTATGATGAGCCTACAACAGGATTAGACCCAGTAACTTCCGAACAAATTGATGAAATGATATATGAACTTGCACGTAAAATGAATGTAACATCTATAGTGATTACTCACGATATGTTTTCTGTGTTCAGAATTGCTGATGAGGTGGCGATGCTTGACCAAGGGAAGGTTTTATTTGAAGGAAGTGCAATAGAATTGAAACAAACTAATGAACCTATCGTAAGAGAATTTATATCAAGATTTATGATTGAAAACTAATAAATCAAATAACAAAATAATAAAATAATCAAAAAGAAAATGACCCAAATTATGAAAATCAAACATCAATTTACTTCTTTATTTAATTCAAAATTGTCATCTATTTCGGAATTGAATCTTGGTAATTATTATGGAGTATTATCTGGAATAATGCTCGTAATGTTATTTGGAATTGTGGATAATGCCAAATTATATTCACAAGAAAAAAATGACCCAATGTATGCATATCAAATTGACCAAGATTGGATATTTAACGATGTAGATGGCAAAGAGATATTTAGAAGAAATGATATTATCGAAGTTTTCGGATTTAGAGAAAGTATTATAACAGCTAAAATTGAAATTACTAATAAAGAAAATAAAATTGAGGAAAAGTGGGCTGGTTTGAGTTCAGAGGGAAAAACTTTATTTACAGTAGATTATGATGAAATGGGTACTTTTAACAGTGGTTATGCAATAGTTGCCAATTATACCAATAAGCAAGTGAAGGACAAAGTATTTGGTTTTGTCGATAAAAAAGGGAAATTAATTGTTCAAATGGAATACGCTGATGCTTTGCCTTTTTCTGAGGATTTGGCTTATGTAATGAAAGAAGGCAAAAGAGGATATTTGTCAAATAAATTAGACAACACAGGTACATTAGAAATGGTTATTACTTTAATGGATGATAAAGTTGGTTATAATTTTTCGGAAGGATTTGCAGCAATATCAAATGATGAATATGCTGTCGGATATATTGACAAATCAGGGAAAGTAGTTATTGATTATAGATTTGATGAGCCGGCTGAATTTTCTGAACAAAAAGCAAAAGTAACTTTAATAGGTAAATTTGGATTTATTGATAGAGACGGACAAATTATAATTAATTTAGCTTATGATGAGGTGAAACCATTTAAAAATGGTCGTTCATTTTTTGCCCAAAATGATGAAAATGGTAAACCCAAATGGGCATTAGTTGATGAATTAGGTAATAGACTTACTGAATTTATTTTTCAAAATTGTGAACCTTTTAGTAATAATTTTGGAATGATAAAATTTGATGGAAGTTATGGCTTTATCAATAAAAATGGTGAGTTTGCATTTTCGGGATTCTACAACTTTGCTTTACCATTCAATTCCTCTGGAATGGCTTTTGTAAGTAATTTGGAATATGAAACATTAGGATACATTAATTCGGAAGGTGAGATTAAACTCAAATTGCCAAAATTTGAAAACGGAATGGACCTTATACTTAACCGAAAAATCGAAGCTAAATAGTAATTATATGGATATTTTGATTGCCTTGTTTTACCAATTTGAAATTGTAATTGCTTATTAACGTCTGGCAAGCTATCTAATATTAAGTTAATTAGTCATATAATATAGAAAAATGATAAAAATAAGGAAATTATGAATTTTCAAAAGTTTACTTTAAAAAGCCAAGAAGCATTAAAAACCGCTAAAGAAATTGCCGTAAATTATAATAATCAAGCAATTGAACCTGTTCATATACTTGCTTCTATTATTCAAGACAATGATAGTATTGCTTTGGATATTGTAGCCAAAATTGGACTAAATTCAAGTATTCTAAAAATTAAGATTAATGAAATATTAGAAGGTTTGCCAAAAATTACTGGCGTAAGTGGGCAAGAATATCTATCAAATAATTCAAATGAAGTATTAGAAAATTCGCTTAAAGAATCTGTCAAAATGAAAGATTCTTATGTTAGTACAGAGCATATTTTGATTGCTATTAGTGAGAGTAAAACTGATATTGGGCAATATTTAAATGGAAAAGGAGTTTCCAAAAAAACTATAATTGAAGTATTAAAATCAATTAAAGGAAGCAGTAGGGCAAACGACCAAAATGCAGAAGATACTTATCAAGCACTCAAAAAATATGGTAGAATTCTAAATGACGAAGCTATAAATAATAAAATTGACCCCGTAATTGGGAGAGAAGAAGAAATAAGAAGAGTACTACAAGTATTATCACGTAGAAGAAAAAATAATCCAGTATTAATCGGAGACCCAGGGGTTGGAAAGACTGCAATAGTAGAGGGAATTGCACAAAGAATAGTGTCTGGAGATGTACCAGAAAGTCTAAAAACTAAAATCGTAGTAACTCTTGATATGGCAAGTCTTTTGGCTGGTACTTCTTTTAGAGGGCAATTTGAAGAGAGACTAAAAGCCATAATTAAGGAAGTTACAGACTCAGACGGTGAAATAATTTTATTCATTGATGAAATTCACACTTTGATAGGAGCCGGTTCGACTTCTGGCGGAAATATGGATGCAGCAAATATACTCAAACCAGCTCTTGCAAGAGGGGATTTGCATTGTATCGGTGCAACAACTCTTGATGAGTACCAAAAATATATCGAAAAAGATGCAGCTTTGGAGAGAAGATTTCAGCAAGTGTATGTAAATGAGCCGACTGTAGAAGACACAATTACTATATTGAGAGGGCTGAAAGAAAGATATGAAGTCCACCACGGAGTTAGAATTAAAGATTCTGCACTCATCTTTGCCGCCGAATTATCTAATAGATATATTACAGATAGATTTTTGCCGGATAAAGCAATTGATTTGATAGATGAAGCTGCAAGTAAATTAAGAATTGAAATGGACTCTATGCCTGAAGAATTAGATAAAGTTGTCAGAAAAATCCGACAGTTAGAAATAGAGAAACAAGCAATGTTAAGAGAATTGAACACAATTAACCAATAATCACAAAAAACAACAAAAATATATAAAATATTAGTTGTTTAATTTCATTTTTATTTATAATTTGCACAACATTTTAAATAAATAATAATTATTAATCTCTTCAATTAGATTTATATGGAAATTATGAAAACATCAATCAAATTTATAACTATTTGTGCTATATTTTTTATTACAAACTTCGCACAATCTTATACCCAAACCTATGATTACAGATCATCTGGGGTTATTTTTCCAAACGACACTCTTCCAGAACCCAAAAATAAAATTGGAGCATCATATTCGGGAATATCATATTATGGTTTAACTTACCAGAGAAATGTTGGAAAGGATATTAGGTTGGGAGTTACTTCTTTAATATATTTACAAGATGATAACTTTAGTGAATATTTGGATTATGGCATTGGTTTACAGGTGCAAAAAATATTACTTAAAGGTTATGAAAAGAATGCTTATGTTTTCTTCGGTGCTGGGATTCAACAACAAACCGAAGAATTCATTCAAGGTGATTTTAATAATACTTCTTACAAAAAAACAAATGATATTATTACATTTGGTATTGGAATGGGTGGCAGTGCCACTTTGTTAGAAAATTTTACCATTGATGCCGAGTTGGGTTATGGATATTGTAATAACAAATCAAATGATTCTCGTTCTGATAATTTTAATAATAGTAACTCAACCAGAAGAATTGGTGTTACATTTGGAATAGGTCTTTATTTTGCATTTTAATTTTACAAATTATCTTTATATCTTCAATAAGAAATTATTTAATTTATTATGGGAATATCTAAAAATTATAAATTATTAATATTTACAACTCT